>ENA-UOOD01000677-UOOD01000677.1-human-gut-metagenome-genome-assembly--contig:-CS67-NODE-677-length-39853-cov-8.855093_pt1 | contig 39853 bp, 35 predicted proteins | sample MGYA00242464_ERZ724011 | MGnify/ENA metagenome assembly ERZ724011 | reverse complement strand
CTCGCTCCCGGCAGCCCGATAAAGGCGGGCATTTTTCCTCTCCGACATTACCGGCTATCAAGGGTGAGGGTGGTATCCCTTTGTCATTCCGAGCGAGGCCGATAGGCCGACGAGGAATCTCTATGTCATCTCGAATCCGCCACAGGAGGTGTGAGGGATCTCTTGCTTTTACTCGTTTAGGCGGAGATGCTTCGCTACGCTCAGCATGACAAGCAGTTGCCGGGAGATTCTTCAAGGCAAAGCCTTTCAGAATGACATCGCACCGTAGGGCTTCAACACCTTGACAAGGAATTCTTCTCTTCACTATATTCTATCTAAGAATGACACGCCTGTCATTCCGCACCGTCGCCGATACGACGTTTTATGAGGAACAGGTTGCGAGCGGCAGCTTCGTCGCCGGCCTGCGCAGCCTGCTGCAAATAATCGAACGCACGGGCTATGTCGCCATTGACATAGCAGGCATTACCCAACGCATTGTAACTGCGGGGGTCGTAAGCCACCGTCTCGAGCATGGCCAGCGCCTCGGCGGGATAACCGCCGGTAAGCAGCCCTATGGCCCGGTTGATGACGATTGCCACACGGTCGGGTGCATTGTCGTAATAGATGCGCACGTAACCGGCGTTACGCAACTCGGGCAAGGCTTCCCGGCAGAGATAGCGGTAAGCCCGGTTGCCCCGGAGACGCCGCATGGCGCTCTCACGCATCACGGGGTCGGGTATGGAGTCGATGACCTGCAAGAGGCCGTCACGGAACTCATTGGTAGAATCGGTGTCGGCCACATAGTCGCGCAACTCGGTCCATGCGGGACCACCGGAGACAAGGCGAAACAACGAATCGGGATACCCCGTGCGTTCCTGTATGTAACGTGCCAACGCCTCGGCACGCCGTTGCGCCAACCGTATATTGAAGGCGATAGGCCCCTCGGGCGAGGCCAGACCGATGATTTCGATAAAGCGCACTTCGGCGGCGCTGTCGGCCGATACCCGCGCGGTCAGCTCCACAATCTTGTCGAGCGTCTCGTTATTGGTACGGTACAGCGTATCGAGATAGGAACGGTTTACGGGGTAATGCACATACAATGCGCCGGGCTCCTTGCGCAACACCTGCGTACCGTCATAGGGACGGTAATCGGCCAGCCGGTGCAGCACGGGGTTTTCCTGTGCCAACGCATAGGTCTGCGGCACGACGAGCGGTATCACGGGGTGGTAGGGCGGTATGTAACGGAATGGCTCACGGCACAAGGGGGCAAGGGTATCGACCGAGCAACAGCCCTCTTTCTCGCGGGCGAGGCAGAGGGCGAGGTTGCCGTAACGCATCCACGGTTGCACGGCAATGCGCATCTCATACCACAAGGTATCACCGGGAACGCCTTTCGGCACAGAGGGATACCACTCCTGCCGGCCGTCGAGCCACGCTTCCCGCGCACTGTACTTGCGATGCCGCTTACCCTGAAAGACGACAGCGGGCAAAGCGAGCGTGTCGCCCGCCCCGCAAAGCGAGGGGGTGAACCACAAACAATAGTCTTTCTCTACCTCCCGCCGCGAGGCCGTAAGGGGGAATTGCAAGGTGAGGGCAAAACTGTCGGCCCACTCGATAATGCAGGTATCGGGTACACCCGATCCGCCCACGGAACGCACCGCGAGTGAGTCGGAAACTTGGGGCACTGACACCCGAGCGATCGTACCCGCCACAGTATCGACGACATAGGTCGTGGAGACCATCAGCGTGGTATCGACAACAAGCGTACCGGCCGAGAGGCGCGTACTGACGACTCTCGCCGTATCGCGAACGAAAGCCGTATCGGCCACAGCGGCATAACAGCCGGGAACAAACGACGCGGCCACACCTTTTCCCGGGAGGGCGAGCATCGCCAAAACACATATACGGGTGATTATCTTATTCATGGCGTCAATCGATTACATAGACCACCGAAAGCGAGAGCTTGGTAGGCATGAAAATATTTTTCTTCTGTATTCCCTGATAACGTCCGCAATGGCGACAACGGTAATACTTCGAGCAGGTATGGGCGAAACCGAGGCCGATAACCCCCTCGATGCTCCACCGCCTGTTGATGATGTGATGGTAACCGTAGACAAGCCCCCCGCCGTAGAGGTTACCCTGAAAACGATAGTCGCGCAACTGCTTCCACAAGCCGAATGGCATGTGCACGTTCCCGGCGTTGTAGTGCATATACAACAAGTGTGCACCCACGAAATGGCCACCGAAAGGAGCGCACAGCCAGTAACGCGCCTCGGGTTGCACGGCAACGTGCCGCCACTTCTTGTTGTCGCCGAAAGTGAAGGGATTGTAACTGAGGGAAAGGTCGAGCGTCCATTTGCGGGCGACCCGATATTCAAAAGCGAGATTGGGCGAGACGGTGGCCCACCCTATTGCATTGGTCTTCACGGCCATATCCTGTGCTATACCGTCAACAGGGAAAAACAGAAGCAAAGCCATGCAGCCCGCTACCGCCCGCCACCATTTCTTACCGATAACGGCAAAAACACATAAAAATAGTTTTTCGGTTTTCTCGGTCATTTTTTTATTCCGATGCAAGGATATAATATATAAATTAATCCTATAATTTTTGTAACTTCTATTTTTTAACGCTCGTAAAGATTCCAGAGGAATCCTCTAAAAAACAATTCCGTAAACCGATAATCAACACAAAATTCCATCACAGTACAATAGGTTTACTTCTCTCATCAGATTCCTCTTTCGCCCTATTTTTGCGATTAAGAATCGGATAACACGGCAAAGATAATAAACAATGCAGTTTATAAAAACAAATTCTGAGAAAATACAAAGAAATTTAATATATAACCTTGCAGACGAAAAATCGGAATTCATAAATTCCCACCTCTCGCAGCGGATCGACGATGTATCTATAAAACAAATTACGCAGGAAAGGGTTCGCTCGGGAGAATGTCGCACAGAGACTTTTTCTACTCGTAATATTCAAAAAAAAGATTGATTATCTCACGATAACCAATCTCCGTAACCTAAATTTAATACCATGAAAAACACTGTTCTCAAATGTACATAATTATAACAAATGAAACAAGAATTGTTTGACAATCAGGCCGCCGTTTCACATAGTTTAACACAATTATCCTATACTGCCCGCGAACAGCGGATACCCATGCAGAATCGTTGCTCTGAATCGAAATTTGTCCGAAAGCCATGCAGCCTTCTCCTCGCCTTTGTCGGCATTAACCTAAGGAGGATAGCACGTCGGGGTGTCATTCCGAGCGCACGCGAGGAATCTCTATGTTATCCCGAACCCGCCACAGGTGGTGTGAGGGGTTTCATGCTTTTGCTCGTTTAGGCGGAGATTCTTTTGTCATCTCGAACGAGAGTGAGAGATCTCATACAATGTGCTCACTTGGTAGGAGATTCTTCAAGGCAAAGCCTTTCAGAATGACATTGTACTGTGAGGCCGTAACACATTGCAAGGGATTCTTCCTCCCTGCGGTCGTCAGAATGACAGCGCAATCGAAAGGAAACGAACAAAAAACTGCGAAAAAAAAGTATTTACCGAATTTTCTTAACAATACGCCGCTTTATCCCGATAAAAACAGTATTTTTGCACAAAATGGAAAAACGATGAACGTCGCCGAAATAATTAAAAACAGCTCCCGAACAGCCTTTTCTTTTGAAGTTCTCCCTCCTCTGAAAGGAAACAGCATCGACAAGGTATTCGACACGATCGATGCACTACGCGAATTCGACCCGAAGTACATCAATATCACATCGCACCGCAGCGAGTTTATCTACAAAGCTGCCGATAACGGCCTCTACCAACGGGTGTCGGAAAAAAGCCGTCCGGGATCGGTCGCCGTGGCCGCCGCCATACAGTACAAATACCGTATTCCGGCCGTTCCGCACCTCATTTGCAGCGGGTTTACCAAAAGTGAAACCGAATACGCACTGATAGACTTGAACTTTTTGGGCATCACCGACCTGCTCATTCTGCGAGGAGACAAGGCCAAACACGAAGCGCGATTCTCGCCTTCGCCCGAAGGTCATGCCCATGCCATAGACCTGCAACAACAGGTAAACCGTTTCAACGAAGGCTATTTTCTCGACGGTTCACACATGACCCTTTCATCGCCATTCTCCTACGGGGTGGCCGGCTATCCCGAGAAACACGACGAAGCTCCCAACCTCGAAACCGACCTGCGCCACCTGAAAGCCAAAGTCGACGCCGGGGCATCGTATATCGTAACACAAATGTTTTTCGATAACGCAAAATATTTCGCTTTTGTAGAACGCTGCCGCGCCGAAGGCATCACCGTCCCCATCGTGCCGGGCCTGAAACCGATCACCTCGGCCAACCAACTGACGGTGCTGCCCAAAGTGTTCCACGTAGACCTGCCCGAGCCGTTGGCCCGGGAACTGGCAGCCTGCCGCGACGATGTCGCCGCCCGTGAAGTAGGCGTGGAATGGTGTACAGCGCAAGCCCGGGAACTGAAAGACCGAGGCGTACCGAGCATACATTTCTACTCGCTCATGGCGACCGAAAGCGTGCGGCGCGTGGCCCGAGCAGTGTATTAGGACAACCCGACGGAAACGACCGTTGAAACAAATATGGCAGACATTGCCATTCCAATGTAGCGCAAGCGTAGTGAAGATAAAGAGCCCCTTGCCAAGTGCATGCCATTCTGAACGGGACGAAGTGAAATGAAGAATCTTTTGCCAAGTGTATGTCATTCTGACGACTGCAAGGAGGAAGAATCTCTACCCAAGAACGAAGAGAGGGATTCCTCGCATATACTCGGAATGACAAATGGCTACCGCCCTTACCCTTAATGGCGGGTAATGTCGGAGAGGAAAAATGCCCGCCTTTATCGGGCTGCCGGGAGCGAGGGAGAAGACGGAAATAGGGCGAGGACTGTTTGAGCGAAGTGAGTTCCGCAGCCCCCGTCGGCGAGCGAAGCGGGAGGCAGGAGCACCCGATAACCGGCGGGCGACCTTTCTTGGTTACTTCTTTGCGGCGGGAAAGAAGTTACATCACACTGTCATTCTGAACGTAGCGTAAGCGTAGTGAAGAATCTCCACCTAAATGCTCAAAAGCATGAGATCTCTCACATGCGTTCGAGATGACATAGAGATTCCTTGTCGGGCTATCGCCCTCGCTCGGAATGACAAGAGGCTACCGCCCTTACCCTTAACGGCCGGTAATGTCTGAGAGGGAAAAATGCCCGCCTTTATCGGGCTGCCGGGAGCGAGGGAGAAAACGGAAATAGGGCGAGGACTGTTTGAGCGGAGCGAGTTCCGCAGCCCCCGTCGGCGAGCGAAGCGGGAGGCAGGAGTACCCGATAACGAGCGGGCGACCTTTCTTGGTTACTTCTTTGCGGCGGGAAAGAAGTTACAGAACGATGTCATTCTGACGACTGCAAGGAGGAAGAATCTCAACCGATGAGAAAAACGGAGATTCCTCACACTCGACCATAGGTCTCGGTTCGGAATGACAAGGAAATAAACAATAAATAGAAAACACGATAAGAAAAAAGATACGATGTTTTTCAAAGACATAATCGGACAAGACGATGTAAAACGCCGCCTCATCGAGTCGGTAAAAAACGGACACATTGCACACGCCCAACTGTTCGAAGGGAACGACGGAGCCGGGGCTCTGCCGCTCGCTCTTGCCTATGCCCGCTACATACAATGCACGCACCGGGGAGAAGATGATGCCTGCGGAGAATGTCCGTCGTGTCGACAAATGACCGCCCTCATGCACCCCGATGTGCATTTCGTCTTTCCCATTGCCAACAAAAAACAGAAAAAAGAACCCATATGCGACGACTACATCGCCGAATGGCGCAACTACGTGGGAGAAACGCCCTACCCGTCGGCCGAAAGTTGGCAACAATTCCTCGCCACAGGAAACAGCCAGCCGCTCATCTATGTGCATGAAGCCCGCGAAATCATACGCAAACTGAGTCTGAAAAGTTTTGAATCGGAATATAAAATCATGATTATCTGGCAGGCACACCTTATGAACGACGCCTGCTCGAACGCGATTTTAAAACTGCTCGAAGAGCCGTTCGACAGGACTTTATTCCTGCTCGTCAGTGATAGACCCGAAAATATACTCGAAACCATACGTTCGCGTACCCAACGCATCAAAGTCCCCCCCCTCACTACCGACGCTATCGCCACCGCCCTGCAACAAGGCGAAGGCCTCGACCCCCAAACAGCCAACGCCGTTGCACATTCTGCCTCGGGAAACTACCTGAAAGCCCTCGAAACCATACAACTGAGCGAAGAACGGGAACACTTCTTCGAACTTTTTGTTACCCTCATGCGGCAAGCATACGCCCGACAGGTAAAAGCACTCAAAAAATGGAGTGAAGAGGTTGCCGCATTGGGTAGGGAAAGCGAAAAACGCTTCATCGGCTACTGCCAACAAATGATGCGAGAGAGTTTCATCTACAACCAGCACCGTCCCGAACTGAACTACACCCGCCCCGAAGAAGACCGGTTCCTCTCCCGCTTCGCACCGTTCATCAATGCCGCCAATATCGAAGAACTGACAGAATTGTTCCGGCTGTCCGAACGCGACATCGCCCAAAATGCCAACGGGAAAATCGTGTTTTTCGATGTCGCCGTGCAAGTCATCATCCTCATACGCAAAGGCAACCAACCGGCCTAAAATTACACACAAAACGACATTCCTTTACCCACCGGAATGCAAAAGAAAATTATTTTCCCGAGGCTGTAATGATTTTTCGGCCAGAATTTCTTATCTTTGCAAGAAGTTTGCCAAGATAATGTGTAGGCGGTGGATAACCTATTTTTATCCCTATACGCCCTATCTTCGCAATCTGAGTCGCAACAGCAATAAAAACATTGCCCAAGCACGATGCATACTCTTACACTTCTACGGGGGTGACCGGTTTTGACAGCGGGCAGAAAGGGTATGTAAGCATGCAGAGCGTTGATGGCTTGCTCTATAATCTCAGACATCAAAAATTTAACTGGCGAAAATAACTACGCTCTCGCTGCTTAATCGAAGTACAGTAGATTAACTTTATTCCGACAACAGTTGCCGGAACGAGACATCACCCGGTTGCTGTGGTTCCGAAGCGTTCCGAACAGGTGGTGCAAGAATATCGGAAATAGCGGAAGCCTCGCCCCGGGGCAACCGTGAAATCTTAGGGGCTAAGGCGCATATTGGTAGCTCCGGTCTTGTATGTGCCCGACAACCGAAGCGGAGATAAGCATGTAGAAAGCATATTGTTTCCTCGTTTGGACGAGAGTTCGAATCTCTCCACCTCCACATCTAGCAACGGCTGCGCCGATTTCGGTGCAGCCGTTGCTGTTGTTATTCTGGCGACCATAAGGGAGGAAGAATCTCAAATAAAATACGAGATTCCTCGCATAGGCTCGGAATGACATAACCAAGCGATGCAGCCCTCACGGAGCAATGTCATTCTGAATGAAACGAAGTGAAATGAAGAATCTCAAACAAGTAGCATAGGATTCCTCGCTAACGCTTCGAAATGACATCGGGTTGTCATGCTGAGCGCAGCGAAGCATCTCCGCCTAAACGCTCAAAAGCATGAGATCCCTCACACCGCTTATGGCGGGTTCGGGATGACATGGAGATTCCTCGTCGGCCTGCCGGCCTTGCTCGGAATGACAAATGGGTTGCCGCTTCACCCTCAATGGCCGGTAATGTCGGAGAGGAAAAATGCCCGCCTTTATCGGGCTGCCGGGAGCGAGGGAGAAGACGGAAATAGGGCGAGGACTGTTTGAGCGGAGCGAGTTCCGCAGCCCCCGTCGGCGAGCGAAGCGGGAGGCAGGAATACCCGATAACCAGCGGGCGACCTTTCTTGGTTACTTCTTTGCGGCGGGAAAGAAGTTACAGAACGATGTCATTCTGACGACTGCAAGGAGGAAGAATCTCAACCGATGAGAAAAACGGAGATTCCTCACGCTCGACCACAGGTCTCGGTTCGGAATGACACCGACTTCTATAATAAGGATCAAACACCCCTCTCCTCTAATATTTGATTGGGTGATTGTCGGTAAGCCTGCGGCGACATGCCGGTGTGTTCCCTGAAATATTTTCCGAAAAAACTTTGGCATGAAAAATGGAGATAGTCGCTGATCTCCTGTACCGTCATGGAGGTATTCAACAAGCACCGTTTGGCCTCGCATATCACAAATTCTGCAATGATATCCCTTGCATATCTTCCACCCACCTCATACACGATTGTCGAGAGATATTTGGGTGTAAGACACATCTTGTCGGCATAATAAGAGACTTTCCGATGTTCCTTATAATTTTCCGATACCATCTTGGTAAACTGTAACAACAGTTCATCTCGCCTCGAAGATGCTGGCGTATCGGGGTAAGACTCCTCGTTGAAGAAATCGGAACACATGTGATAGAACATGATATGCATGTAATTCTTGATAATCGCATCTCTATAAGACAATTCCCTGTCATCGAGAGTCTCCCTCATCAAGCCGTACAACGTAAAAATAATACGTGCTGTTTTCTCCTTCATTTTGAAACACCGCTTACTATCGAGCTTATTTTTGAACGACATCAACAACAAGGCATTATTTATCCCGTACATCATCGAATCGCCCGACCGGCTTATGATGACAAACCAACGGGAATCTTTCGAGGCATCGAGCAGACGGAAATAGTCCCCTTCGAGCATACAACAGCCTTCTCCCGCCTGTAAATCATACCTCCGCCTATTGACTTCCAAACTTATAGACCCTTCGAGTAAACAACAAAATTGACCTTGATTTTTACTTCTCAAAAACTCGATATTCCCTGACAAACGATTTTTCGTAAGCCATTCTTTTATTTTTTGATAATCGTAGTCATCGAACTCGATCAATGCCAAATCATCATTCCTGCTGACCCTCTTACCGAGATTATTGACCATATCCGAAAAAGATACATCGTAAACTTTCTTATCCATAAATCCTCTTATTTTGATACAAATATATACTAAAAGTCTTGTGATACAAGCAACACAAGACTTTTAGTATATAAATTACTCCATTAGTCCCAATAAGAGGTTTTTCTAATAGATATGATCGTCGTCTTTCATTTCATCGGCCGTAATTGCTTTTCGATCCATTGCCCTCCACGCAAAAAAGATATACCCTGCAACCACCGGTAAAACAAGAGATACGACACTCATCACTTCCAGTGTAAAGAGACTCGAAGAACTGTTATATATCGTAAGCGAACTCTGCATATCCACCGCCGAAGGATAATAGGGCGTATTGTTATAACCGGCCAGGAAAAAGAGACTCAACACAACAAATATCGTACCGATACCGCTGAACCAAATACCATAAATCCACCTTTTGAAAAAAACCGACCGCACAATAGCATAGAGTACACCGGCTACCCCCAAAAGGAAAAGAAACAATACCCACGGCATCTCCATCAGGTTATAAAAATATTTATATGCGCGCACCGATATTTCGCCCGATACGGAATTGAACTGATACCCGTCGGCACAAAGAGTAGCAACCACAAAAAGAAGAAAAAATACAACGAACGGAACCGCATTGTAAAGCAACTGACGACGTGCCCGTGTATAAATCGTTTCGCTATCGATATTGTTGATAAAATAAAGCAACGCCTGCACGCGAGCCAGAAAAAACAATGTAATTCCCAACAAAAGGTTACGCCAATCGAGAACCGCCTCCAAGCCATGCCAGGGATTCTGCCAAGTCGAAATAATCGGCATCGACAAGTCATCGTAAAGATTGGCCTTGTCGACCCGGAAATCGGCACCGGTAAAAAACGTTCCTACTGCCACGCCTATCAACACGACACCCACTATACCGTTGATAAGCAGAAATACATCGTACACGTTCTGCCCCAGAAAGTTTCCTTTCTTAGAACGATATTCATACGAGACAGCTTGTATGATAAAGCTGAACAAGATAGCCATCCACAACCAATATGCGCCTCCGAAACTCGTAGAATAGAATAGAGGGAACGAGGCAAAAAAAGCTCCGCCGAAAACGACCAGCGTCGTAAACGTAAATTCCCATTTACGCCCCAGCGAATTGACGAGCATCGACCTCTCTATCGGTTCTTTGGCAAGGGTCGACAACAACGTCTGCCCACCTTGTACAAAAAGAAGAAATACCAGCAGCGCACCCAACGTAGAGATAAGAAACCACCAGTAATGTTGGTAAAAAATTTCGTTCAGTTCCATAGTCGCATTATTTTTGTTCAGATCCTTTTTTGATTTGTTTCAACATGATTCCTATCTCGGCAACGAGCAGCACGGTGAAGATAGCGGCAAAAAGCCAGAAAGTAGTCTGTACAGCGGCCGTCTCGATACGCGACACTGCCGCAAACGTGGGCATAATGTCTTGTATGACCCACGGCTGCCGCCCCATCTCGGCCACTACCCAACCCGATTCGAGACAGATATAGCCCAACGGCAACGAAAACAAGAATATCCACAACAACCATGCGTAAGAAGCAATGCTTTTACGATAAGAAAGAACGAGAACAACGACAAAAAGCAAAAGAAAATACATTCCCAAAAGCACCATGATGTGAAACGAATAAAATACCAGCGGCACATAAGGTACAAGCTGCGACAAGTCGGTTACGTAACCGTAGCCGAAATGCGGGAAATTTTCTTCCAAAACCAGACGCGCCTCATCGGCGGCTTGCTCATCGCCCGCCTTACGGGCTTGCTTGTAATCGGCCAATGCCCGTATTGCCAGTTTTCCTCGCTCTATACGATCTTCGGCCGATAGGGCTACGACTTCCTCTCCTTCTTCATTCACCTCGGTATAACCGCCTTCAATGATATTCTCGATACCGGGAACGAAACCGTCGACATGTCGGGTCGCCAAGATCGAAAGTAATTTGGGTATCTCTATTTTGAACAGGAAAGGTTCTACATCATCGTCATAGGTTTTCTTTTCGGGATTGAGTACACCAACCGCTATCAATCCCCGACCTTCGCTTCCTTCATAGACACCTTCCATGACAGCCAACTTCATGGGCTGCTTTTTCCCGGCCCAATAAGCCGAACCGTCGCCCGTGTATAGCACCAGCAATATACCGGCCAAGCCTATCCATGCAGCGACTTTCATACTATTCCGGGCTAAAAAATCTTCTCTTTTTTTGAGTAAATACCACGATGAAATCGAAATGACGAAAATAGCCCCTAAGACCCAACCGGCCGATACCGAATGTAAGAATTTATTGATCGCCACAGGAGAAAATATGACGGCAAAGAAATCGACCATTTCATTGCGCACGCTATCGGGATTGAACTGCATACCCGTAGGAAATTGCATCCATGCATTGGCCACCAGAATCCACAACGCCGAGAGAGCGGCTCCTATCGCTGTAAGCCATGTCGCCGTCAAGTGCATACCTCGACTTACCTTGTTCCAACCGAAAAACATGATAGCCACGAAAGTCGCCTCCATAAAAAACGCCAAAATACCTTCGATGGCTAACGGGGCTCCGAAAATATCGCCTACGAACCAACTGTAATTGGACCAATTGGTACCGAACTGGAATTCCAAAATAATGCCCGTAGCAATACCGAGGGCAAAATTCACGCCAAAAAGGTTCATCCAATACTTGGTAATCCGTTTCCATCGTTCGTCCCGGGTACGATAATAAATCGTCTCCATACAACCGATGATAAGCCCCAGTCCCAACGTCAACGGGACAAACAGCCAGTGATACATCGCCGTCAATGCAAATTGAGCCCGCGACCAATCAACAAGAGAATATAAATCGCCCATACATCAAAAAAAATAAAATTATTTTACATAAGGATTTGTCAACTCGACTGAAACATGTTCGGCTCTTTCATCATCGGTATCAAAACGTGTATTCAACAAATCGGGAAAGAAAAACAGTTTCAGTACGAAAAAAAAGATGAATAATTTGACAAGAATGATGATCCACAACGTTTTACCCAGCGTCATAGCTTTGAATCCGTCGTAATAGAAATAAAATATCTTAGAAAAGACATTGCTACCTCTCGCTTTCCCGGTCATCATACGTCCGATCATTTTTACAAATATAAACAACTATTTCGAAGAAAAAAGGCCAAAATAAAAAAAAACGACAACGGGCCGGCCCTGTTTTATATACAAGCCGACCCGTACTCTTCGTACGCCAATACAAAAACATACTGGTTATACCGACATCGCCACCAAAGATTCCCGGAATACCCGTATATCTTCGAGCCATGATTCTATATCGTTTTCATGATCGATTTCCTCGGCAAGAATCTGTGTAGCAATAGCAAAAGTCGTAAAATCTTTCCCGTCGGTCAACTTCGCCAACATCTCATACCGCTGAATGGCACAGCGTTCCGAGGTAAGATTCTGTTTCAATACCGACTCGATGTAGGCATCGACCGGTGCTTCATATTTGCATTTTGCCAAATGCGGCCAATCTTCGGGCGAAAGGACGGGAGTTCCGTCGAGTTCGATAATTCGGTTAGCCAACATTTCGGCATGATTCAACTCCTCGTTGGCATGCTTGTAAAGTTCTTTTTCAATCTCGCCATGCATAGGCCCGCTCATAACACGAGCCCCGATCCAGTACTGATAATAGGCCAACCACTCTTCTGACAAAGCCTGATTGAGAATCTCAATCAACTTCTTCACGTCCAAATCTACAATTTCAACTGCTTTTTTTCCCATAGTCATATATTTTTTAAAGGTTATTGCTTTTATTACCCACAAAAGAAACAATGTTACGACCGAAATGTTTCCGATGAAACATATAAAATATCCCGACGAAAAAAAAAAATGGCAAACAGAGAGTCCTTCCAAGTTTTTCGTTATCTTTGTTCATTGAAATATTCCGCACAAATATGGTCGCCACTGCAGAAATACAACAAGTAAAACAACGTTTCGGTATCATCGGAAACAGCACGGGATTGTTGCGTGCCGTAAGCCGCGCCCTGCAAATCGCGCCCACCGACCTATCGGTTCTCATTACCGGAGAAAGCGGTACGGGTAAAGAAAATTTTCCTCAGATAATCCATGCCAACAGCGCACGCAAACACGGCCGCTACATCGCCGTAAACTGTGGTGCGATACCCGAAGGGACAGTCGATTCGGAATTATTCGGGCATGAAAAAGGTTCGTTTACCGGAGCATTATCCGACCGTAAAGGATATTTCGAAGAAGCCGACGGGGGTACCATCTTTCTGGACGAAGTCGGCGAATTGCCCATGACTACCCAAGCCCGACTGTTGCGGGTACTGGAAAACGGCGAATTCATCAAAGTAGGCTCATCGAAAGTACAGAAAACCAATGTCCGCATCATCGCTGCGACCAACGTCAACATGATGGAGGCCATAGCCGAAGGTCGTTTCAGGGAAGATCTCTTTTACCGACTCAGTACGGTACCTATCGAGTTACCCCCTCTGCGCGACCGTATGGACGACATATTGCTGCTGTTTCGGAAATTTGCCGCCGATTTTGCAGAGAAATATCACATGCCGCCCATACAACTCACCGAGGAGGCACAAAAAATCATGCTTTCCTACCGTTGGCCGGGCAACATAAGGCAGCTCAAAAATGTAACCGAACAAATTTCCATTTTTGAAACCTCTCGTGAAATAAATGCAGAGACATTACATAGCTACTTGCCGGCTCACGACATAGAACGATTGCCGATACTCAACCACTCGTCCAACAGTAAATCCATACCTCTCGGGAATGAACGGGAGCTGCTTTATCTCGTCTTCGAAATGAAAAAAGAGATCGACGAATTAAGGGCCACCATAGAATCGATGAACCGTAACGGTAATCATGCCGTTACAACCGCCGCTGTTGCAACGACACCTGTCATATACTCCAAACCCGACGCTTTGGCACCCATCACCCGCACCATACAGCCTCTGGGACATCTTCCACACGATATAGACAAGGAAGACGGGGAAATCGTCCATGAAGAATCGGACTTTATTCCGGGAGAAATCGTTTCGGCCATACCCTCCCTCGAAGATGCCGAACGGGAAATGATACGCAAATCGCTGGAACGGAACAACGGGAAACGAAAAAAAACGGCCGAAGAACTGGGAATATCGGAACGAACCCTTTACCGTAAAATAAAAGAATACAATCTCAGCGACTGACCATGAAACGACTCCTTGCCCTTTTTCTCATCGTATGCACGACAGCTTGTACGATTTCGTACAAATTCAATGGAGCATCGATCGACTACAATACAACAAAAACCATTACCATCAACGACTTTCCCATACGGGCGGCACTGGTATACCCGCCTCTTGCCACGACATTCAATGAAACGCTGAAAGATGCATATACCCGCCAAACACGACTAAGTCTCGTAAACAGCGGAGGCGACCTTGTTCTCGAAGGAGAAATAACGGGTTATAACCTTACACCGCAAGCCGTTACCGAAGACGCTTATGCTTCCCAGACACGACTCACCGTAACCGTACGCGTGCGATATACCGATACCAAGAAACCTTCGAACGACTTGGATCGCACATTCAGTGCATATAGGGATTTCTCAAGCACCCGTATGCTCACCGATGTGCAAGACGAACTGATAAGTGAAATCACACAAGAACTTGCCGACCTTATTTTCAATGCCACGGTAGGAAACTGGTAATACTATGACAGAAGGAGAACTTTTACGACAAGATTTCACCCGCGACGTACCGGCTCTCTCCGTCGATGATCTGCTACGTATTCAGCTCGACTATCCTTATTTTCAAGCGGTACGATTTCTTTATCTGAAAAAACTGCAACACGTTTTTCCCGAACGATATGTAAATGCCCTGCATGAGAACGTCATCTATGCGGGAGACCGCAAATCTCTCTTTTATCAGTTAGAGGGGGCCCGTCAGATATGGAGCCGGTTATATCCCGAAACAGAAAAAGAAAACGCCGAAAGGCCAAATGCATTCGACCTTATCGATTCCTATCTCGAATCACATGCGAGCGAATTATCATCGAAAGAGATGATTTATGCCGATTTACCCGAAAACGGGGCAATATACCGCATCGATACGGAAATTTCCACTGAAAATCCGGCGCAAAAAGAGAATGAAACGGTTGCCGGGAAAAGCGAAAAATCCTCTTTCGACCTCATCGATGCTTTTCTCGAAAAATCTCCCGAAGAGAAAACTATTGCGCCGGCCTCCCTTCAACCGGATATCCCCTCTCCCCAAAACATCAATGAACCAGATGAAGATATACCGGAAGATGAGTTCCTGACCGAAAGTCTGGCTAAAATCTACATAAAACAACGGCGTTATGCCAAAGCGCTGGAAATTATTCGGAAATTAAGTTTGAAATATCCGGAAAAAAATATTTACTTTGCAGACCAAATTCGATTTTTGGAGAAATTGATTATTAACATAAAAACAGAATAACCATGTACGTGTTCATCACCGTTTTGATCCTTATCGCAGCTGTATGCCTGATTCTCATAGTTTTGGTACAAAACTCCAAAGGTGGAGGTTTGGCTTCGAGTTTCGCTTCATCGAACCAAATTATGGGAGCTCCCAAAACAGCCGATTTCCTCGAAAAAGCCACTTGGACACTCGCCGGTATCGTTATCGTGTTGAGTATCGTTGCAGCGGCTTTCCTTCCTAACCGCAATCTCGGAGCAACATCTGAAATCAAAGATGCCATCAATACCGAAATTCCGGCCCCCAACTTTGAAACCCAAGTTCCAGTAGCTCCCGAAGCTGGAGAAAACGCCGCTCAATAAAATACACTTTATACAAGGAACAGCAAGGCTGTGTCGAAATGACGCAGCCTTTTTTTATTATTTTTTTCCGATAACAACCCAATCTTCCAGTCAACGATCATGGAAGGAAAAACTTCTTATACGGTACACTATCATTCTGAATGCCGCGCAAGTGGAATGAAGAAATCCCTTACCAAGTACTTGTCATTCTGACGACCACAGGGAGAAAAAATCTCATGCAAAGTGTTATAGTCCTTTGCTTGTCATTCAGAGGTATGGAGCACCGAAGAATCTCTCACCAAGCGAGAGTACAAAACATTCGGGGCCTGATTCCCATCAGACCCCGATCTACACACTACATTATTAAACCCAAATCCTATTATATCAAGTATAGCATTTTTGTTTTACACAGCAAAGATACGGGGTTGCTATTCCCAAAACAATACCGAAATATAGGGAATTTATTCCAACAATCTACCCTACATACTATAAAAGCAAAATGCACTCGACCATAAAAAGGACGAGATCCGATTCCCATCAGACCTCGACTTACACACTACATTATTATTAAACCCAAATCCTATTATATCAAGTATAGCATTTTCATTTTTACATAGCAAAGGTACGGAGTTACTATTCCTGAGGCAATACCGAAATATAGGGATTTAAAATCTTTCACTCCCTACAATTATGTAGTAATCGATATAAAATTATTCTTTTCTACTCTGAAAACCGTCCTTAAAAAGTTTTTTTGAAAAAAAATCCCGTTTTCTCTTGTTTTTGTTTTTCAACGATATTAATTTTGGCCGTTGAAACAGAAACAATATCGACATGTTCTATTCTATACAAAATAACTTTTGGTGGTGGCACTACTTACAGCAACAATTGTCGTAAGGAGATGTGCCGTATATATGTATAGATAACAAGATATCCCAAAAGAATAAAAGGCCCGTCGTAATTACGACGGGCCTTTTTTGGTATCTGCCGGATAAAATCATAAACTAAAAATACAAACACAATGAAAACATTTCATGTAAATAACGAGGGGTATTACGGAGAATTCGGAGGTGCTTACGTTCCCGAAATTCTACACCGTTGCGTGGAAGAACTGCAAAAGAGCTATCTCGAAGTCATCGAAAGCGAATCGTTCAAACGCGAGTATGACGAATTGCTTCGTAATTATGTAGGAAGGCCCTCTCCTCTCTATCGGGCCAACAGATTGTCGAAAAAATACGGTTGTAAAATCTATCTGAAACGTGAAGACCTGAACCACACCGGCGCACATAAAATAAACAACACGATAGGCCAGATACTGCTGGCCCGCCGCATGGGAAAAACCCGGATTATCGCCGAAACCGGTGCCGGGCAACATGGCGTCGCCACAGCGACGGTATGTGCCCTTATGAATATGGAATGTATCGTATACATGGGAAAAACCGATGTGGAAAGACAACACATCAACGTTGAAAAAATGAAAATGCTGGGAGCGAAAGTACAACCCGTAACATCGGGTAACATGACACTGAAAGACGCAACCAATGAAGCGATACGCGACTGGTGTTGCCACCCGGCCGACACCTATTATATCATAGGCTCGACCGTAGGTCCACATCCCTACCCCGACATGGTTGCCCGGCTGCAATCGGTCATCAGCGAAGAAATACGCAAACAACTGCTCGAACAAGAAGGCCGCGATTACCCCGACTACCTGATGGCTTGCGTAGGAGGCGGAAGCAACGCCGCCGGAACGATATATCATTACATCGATGACGAAAGAGTAAAAATCGTACTGGCCGAAGCAGGAGGCTTGGGTATCGACACACCCATGTCGGCAGCAACCATACAACTGGGCCGTGAAGGAATCATACACGGAGCCCGCACTCTCGTCATGCAAGACGAAGACGGACAGATACAAGAACCCTACTCCATATCGGCCGGACTCGACTATCCGGGAATAGGACCTCTCCATGCCAATCTCTCCCGACAAAAACGCGCCACCGTATTGGCTATCAACGATGACGAAGCGTTGGCTGCCGCCTATGAACTGACCCGCTTAGAAGGCATCATTCCGGCTCTCGAATCGGCACATGCCTTAGGTGCATTATCCAAAATAGCATTCAAGCCGACAGATATTGTTGTCCTTACCGTATCGGGGCGCGGAGATAAAGACATAGAAACCTACTTAAAACACATGCCTAAGTAAAATGAAAACCTATCGTTATAAAACCTGCCACAAACTCATACTCGGCGACCTGCATACACCGGTGAGTACATATCTTAAAGTAAGAGATTTCTTTTCCCAAAGTGCCTTGATGGAAAGTTCGGATTACCACGGAGGTGAAAATTCCCGCTCGTTCATCGGTTTACACCCGATTGCCAGTATCGGAATCAATCATGGGAAAGCAATACTCCGATACCCCGACAACTATACAGTCGAGCACACAATTAACGACTCTTACCGATGCGAGGACGTCATCAACGAATTTATCCGGTCTTTCGATGTAAAAGGTGAGTTCAAGGATTACTGTGGACTGTACGGATATACCTCCTTCAATGCCGTACGCTATTTCGAAAACATTCCTGTCGCCGACAGTCGCGATGAACGTAACGACGCTCCCGACCTGCTTTACATACTCTACAAATACATTATCGTATTCAATGACTTCAAGCACGAAATGGTATTGCTCGAACTGGTTGGCGATAACGAAACAAGCTCAATGGATTTTCTTGAAAAAGCCATCGGAAACCGCAATTATACGACATACGATTTCCATGCGGTCGGCCCGACAACAAGTCCGCTTACCGACGACCAGCATAGGGAAAATATACGGCGCGGCATCGCACACTGCCTACGAGGAGACGTCTTCCAGATAGTCCTCTCCCGTCGATTTGTACAATCTTATACCGGCGACGATTTCAAACTTTACCGCGCCCTGCGCAGCATCAATCCGTCGCCTTATCTTTTTTATTTCGACTTCGGAGGCTTTCGCATCTTCGGATCGTCTCCCGAAACTCACTGCCGCATCGAAGACCGCCACGCCTACATCGACCCGATTGCCGGAACTACCCGACGCACCGGAGAGAGGGAAAAAGACAAACATCTTGCCGAAACCTTACGAAACGACCCGAAAGAAAACGCCGAACACGTCATGCTGGTCGATCTTGCCCGCAATGACCTGAGCCGGAACTGCCACAATGTAAAAGTTGATTTCTATAAAGAAACACAATATTACAGTCATGTCATTCATCTTGTCAGTCGGGTAAGCGGACAACTCCATGAGGATGCCGACCCCATCAAGGCATTTATCGATACATTCCCGGCCGGAACACTTTCGGGGGCACCCAAAATCAAAGCCATGCAACTTATCAACGAATACGAACCGCACTCGCGAGGCGCATATGGCGGCTGCATAGGTTTCATCGGGCTCAACGGAAATCTGAATCAGGCAATTACCATTCGTACTTTCGTAAGCCGCAATAACGAACTATGGTTCCAGGCCGGCGGCGGGATCGTTGCCCAAAGCTACGTAGAAAACGAATTACAAGAGGTAAACAATAAACTCGGCGCATTGAAAAAAGCCATAGAAATAGCCGAACAACTCTAAATCTACCCTCATGAAAACCGTCATTATAGATAACTACGACTCGTTCACTTATAATCTGAGACATATAGTAAACGAATTGGGCGTCGACGTAGATGTCCTGCGTAACGATGCTTTCGACATCGAATCCATTGCACAATATGACAAAATCATTCTCTCACCGGGGCCTGGTATTCCCCGGGAAGCCGGACTGATGCCGGCCGTGATTCACCGATATTCCGGAGAAAAGCCCATACTGGGAGTATGTTTGGGTCATCAAGCGATAGGCGAAGCTTTCGGCGCAAAGCTCATAAACCTGAGCGAGGTATTTCACGGTGTGCAAACACCCGTCGAGATAATCGGCAACGATTCTATCTTCAACGGGTTAGGACATGAAATCCTCGTAGGGCGTTATCATTCATGGGTTGTAGATGCTAATGGATTGCCCGAGTGCCTCGAAATCACGGCAACCAGCCGAGAAGGTCTTATCATGGCACTACGCCATAAAACATACGATATACACGGCATACAATTCCACCCCGAATCGGTACTCACCCCGCAAGGGAAACGTATTATCGCCAATTTTTTAAATGCATAAAGAATATGAAAACAGTTCTGAATCGACTTTTCAATCACGAAATACTCTCCCGGAAAGAATCGAAAGAGATACTCCTGAATATCACACACGGGCTATACAACGAAGCACAAATCGCCGCACTCCTCACCGTGTATAAAATGCGATCGGTATCGGTCGAAGAACTCATCGGGTTCAGGGAAGCCCTGCTCGAAAGCCGCATACGCATAGACCTGAGCGAATTCTCGCCGATAGATATAGTCGGTACGGGCGGCGACGGGAAAAATACGTTCAACATATCTACCTGCGCCTGTTTCGTAGTTGCCGGTGCAGGTTACAAAGTAGCCAAACACGGAAACTACGGCGCAACATCGGTGAGCGGTGCGAGCAATGTCATCGAGCAGCACGGGGTAAAATTCACCAACGACGAAAGCAAACTGCGCCGTTCGATAGAGCAATGCAACATCGCCTATCTGCACGCACCGCTTTTCAATCCGGCCATGAAAACCGTTGCTCCCACACGAAAATCATTACAAGTCAGCACAATATTCAACCTGCTCGGGCCTCTTGTCAATCCGGTATTGCCTCCTAATCAATTATTAGGTGTAGCCAATTTGAGTCTGATGCGTCTTTATGCACAAGTCTTTCAGGCATTGGATATGGAATTTGCCGTTGTAACCAGTCTCGACGGATATGACGAAATATCGCTCACCAACGAATTCAAAGTCATCATGAAACATTACGAACGCATATACCGTCCCGAAGAAATGGGCATTCCGTCGCTGCAACCCCAAGAGCTGTTCGGCGGAAATACCCCACAAGAAGCCGCCCGTATCTTCGACGATATTCTCTACAACCGGGCGACCGGATCGCAAAAAGACTGCGTCCTATACAATGCCGCATTTGCCATACAAGTTTTGGAACCGACCAAACTCATCGATGAATGCACCGCCATAGCCCGGGAATCGCTCGAAAGCGGAAAAGCTCTGAGAACACTAAAAAAATTCATCGAACTAAACAGCTGACTACATGAAAGATATTCTCGAAGAAATCATAGCCTGCAAATACAAGGAAATCGAAAATCTGCGACAGATAGTAAAAGAGGATATTCTTTGCGACAACTGTCTGGCACAACGCCCTCGCCGGAGTATGCGCAAAGCATTGGTTTCTGTTCCGTACGGAATCATTGCCGAATTCAAACGGAAATCCCCGTCAAAAGGGTGGATAAAAAAAGAGGGACGGAGCGACATTATCCCGCCCGATTATGAAAGGAACGGCGCATCGGCCTTGTCTATCCTTACCGATACTCCGTTTTTCGGAGGTTCGTTACACGATATTGCCACAGCCCGTCCGCTTACCAAAAGACCTATTTTACGGAAAGATTTCATCATCGATGAGTACCAGCTCTACCAGACACGCATCATCGGAGCCGACGCCGTACTGCTTATCGCAGCAGCCCTTACCCCGAAAAAATGCCGCGCACTGGCAGCCAAAGCCCACGAACTGGAACTGGAAGTCTTGCTGGAAATCCACCGGGAGGAAGAGTTCGATTACATAAACGAAAATATCGATATGATAGGTATCAACAACCGCAATCTGGGCAGCTTCCACACCGACGTGGAAAACTCTTTCCGCCTGATCGGAAAATTGCCCCGGGAAATGGTCAAAGTATCGGAAAGCGGCATCTCCGACCCCGAAAAGATAAAAGCCTTACATGATGTCGGATTCGACGGATTCCTCATCGGCGAAACATTTATGAAAACCGAAAATCCGGGTGATACTTTACAACAGTTTATAAGGAAACTGATATGATTATAAAGGTATGCGGTATGCGCGAGCCCGAAAATATCCGCGCCGTAGAAGAATGCACCGTCGACATGATGGGATTTATATTTTACCCGCAATCTCCCCGTTTTGTCGCAAAAAAGCCGGGATACTTGCCCGATAAAATACGACGTATCGGCGTATTTGTCGATGAAACGCTCGAAAATATTCGCAGCCGTATCACCGAATACGGTCTTTACGGCGTGCAGTTACATGGAAATGAACCGCCACACCTTTGCAAAGCATTGCGGTCGAGCGGAGTGAAAGTTATCAAAGCGTTTTCGATACGCGACCGTCTCTGTTTAGAGGCATGCCGCAACTACGAACATGTTTGCGACTATTTCCTCTTCGATACGCCTACGCCGGGATATGGCGGGTCGGGAGCGGTTTTCGACTGGAAATTGCTCGACCGGTATAACGGAAAGACACCCTTCCTGCTCAGCGGCGGCATAGGTACAGAAAATATCGGATCCTTACGCCCGTTTTCTCATCCTCGCTGGGCGGGAATCGACCTTAACAGCCGCTTTGAAACGGCTCCTGCCCTGAAAGACGCAGAAAAATTGAAAGCGTTCATTCGGGAGTTCCGCTCCATATATGACATAACCCTACAAAAATAACCATCTTATGAACCGAATCAACCAACTATTCGCAACCAAGAAAAGAGGTATATTATCGATATACTTCTGTGCCGGACACCCGACTCTCGACGGGACCCGGGAAATCATAAAAAACCTTGAACAGAATGGTATCGACATGATAGAGATAGGCATACCGTTCAGCGACCCGATGGCCGACGGCCCCGTCATACAACACGCGGCAACGCAAGCCCTGCACAACGGTATGACGTTGAAGGTCCTTTTCTCCCAACTTTCGGGGATACGCAACGACGTGAAAATTCCACTCGTACTCATGGGTTACCTCAACCCCATCATGCAATACGGATTCGAGAATTTCTGCCATTCATGTCGGGAATGCGGTATCGACGGTATCATTATTCCGGATTTGCCGTTTAAAGAATACATCGAGAACTACAAAGAAATTGCCGAACGCCATGACTTGAAAATGATAATGCTCATCACTCCCGAAACGAGCGAAGAACGCATACGCCTTATCGACGATCATACCGATGGATTTATCTACATGGTATCGTCAGCGGCCATCACCGGCGTACAAAAAAACTTCGACGAGCAGAGGCAAGCTTACTTCCGCCACATAGAATCCATGCGATTGAAGAGACCGCGAATGATCGGATTCGGGATTTCCAACCGACAAACTTTCGAAACGGCTTGTGCCCATGCCTCAGGAGCAATCATCGGCAGTAAATTCGTCTCACTGCTGGGAGAAGAATGCGATACCGACCGCGCCATAAAAAAACTGCTCGAAGCCCTACACGAATCAAACGGAATCAGTGATTGAAAAAATCGGCAATAGCCCGTTCATCGAGCATACGATAATTATATTCGGCCACAAGATCCGTATCTGACGTCAACAACACGATAGGCATAACCCCGCCCGTCATATCGAGAAATACAAATGGGTCTATAATATCATACGGGAAAACCTGCCCTCCGTTTCCGGCGAAAAAAGCCGAAACGGAGGGTTGCATATTCTCCTCGGTCTGTATAAAAAGGCATCGGACCTCATTGCCAGACAGATGATGCCGCCGTGCTATCGCAGCAACCTTCTGTGCAGTCGCTTTGCAAAACGAGCAATGCACACTGTATAAGCACACCATGTGCTTACCCGTCGATAAGTGCAGGGAATCGGCAACGGAACGATATACCGATTGTACCAAATCTTTGCTCCTCCGGCCAGAACGTACAAAACAATCGGGAACAGAAAAAATGAACGGAGCAATAAATACCGCTACGAAAACGATATGCGCCAACCAACGGGACAAAATTTCCTTTTTCCCGGAATAACGCCAAACAACCGCCAGAAGTATCGCCAGACCCACATTCTTGGACAACGATTCTTCGGGTCGCATATCGATGACTTCTCCGAAACAATGGCAATTTTCTTCATTACCGACAAAAACAAGGTAAAGGAGAAAACAAGAGAATACAGCCAACACAACCGCCGTAATGCGGCACAACAACTTATGGCGATAATTGAGTATAAAGGCGAAACCGATCAGGCTCTCCGCGGCGATAACCAGCCGGGCGGCAAAGGAGCAAAAATTGAAAGAGAAAAGGGTGAAACTGAAAAGATAACGTTCGAACGCATCGATCGATATGAACTTCAATACAGCCGAGAGGATAAACAAAACTCCCAGCAAACATTTCGCCATATACAAAATTTTCCCGCTCATCTCCCGACAAATAAAAATGGGCGCACAAGCGTGATTCTGCCGATACGCCAACCTTCAAAGAGAGGAAGTACTACTCGCAATCGATAGAGACCGTAACTCCGTCGACCACAGTTGTATAAGAGGCCGAAGCGCAATCTTCGGACGACTCGACGGTAACAGCCGTTACCCCCTCGGCGACACCCGTACACTGGCAACTCTTTTTGTCGTTGATACAAGATGTAAAAGCCGAAGCGACAACAACCATTATACAAACAAATATACCTTTCATTTTCAAACTTATAAAAGCTTCCTATCAAAACAAAAATACACAATTATTCTAAAATCAATTTGTGTTTTTTTCTCTTTTCTCTCAATCGGAGAAAATCTATAGAAAAAGATCTACTATTACAAGAGGCATTTCTTGTTTCACTTGAAATAATACACCTCCGATCGGAAACCTTGTAGAAATCTCTCTTCCAAGACATCAATCGACTCCAAAAGACTCTTCTTTTCGATTATGCCTCATTCCCCCTATTATTATACAACGGCAAAGAGCTCAAACGGTTGCGCCGAGGTTATCGTTGCATCATAAAATTCACCGATTACAAGAGGCTTCGTTTTCTCTATGAGTACCTCGGGATCGACTTCGGGCGAGTCATACTCGGTACGACCCACATAATAATCGGCTTCCTCCCGGTCTATAATCACACGAACATTATGACCGACTTTCGCGCGATTTACCTCCAACGATATTTCCTCCTGCTCCGACATCAAGGCATCGAGCCGCCGTTGTTTTACCTCATCGGGCACATCATCGGCATAATGACCGGCCGAGTAAGTACCCTCTTCTTCGGAATAGGCAAACGCACCCATACGCTCGAAGCGGGCATCGCGCACAAACTGCAACAGTTCTTCGAAATCGACTTCGGTCTCTCCGGGAAAACCGACCATAAGCGTCGTACGCAAATGGATACCGGGTATCTCCCGGCGGATACGAGTCAAAAGTTCTTCGGTCTCCTTGCGGGTTACATGACGATGCATTCGCGCCAACACGCCATCACTGATATGTTGCAAAGCAATGTCGAGGTACTTGCAAATATTATCGTGCCGGGCCATGACAGGAAGCAAATCGACCGGAAAACGGTCGGGATAGGCATAATGCAAACGAATCCACTCCACACCGGGAAGAGTAGCCATGCGCTCTACCAACTCGGCAATACAGAACTTGCCATACAGATCCTTCCCGTAATAAGTAAGGTCTTGTGCGATGATTTGAAACTCTTTTACCCCCGGGAAACGAGTATTTCCATCTCGGCCAGAATGTCTTCCATAGGACGCGACATATAACGACCCGTAATAATGGGTATGGCACAATATGCACACATGCGATCGCACCCTTCCGCTATCTTCACATAGGCATAATGTGGCGGAGTAGTCAGCTCCCGCTGCAAACGCAAATCCTTATGGTAGGCCTCGCCCAAATCGGCCAACAAAGAGGTATAATCGAATTTCCCGTAGAACTTATCGACCTCGGGTATTTCCCCCATCAACTCGGTCATATAACGCTGAGAAAGACATCCCATCACATAGAGCTTCCGGATCTTGCGGCGGGCTTTCGCCTGTACACACGAAAGAATCATATTTACCGACTCTTCTTTGGCATCGCCGATAAATCCGCATGTATTGACGACCACGATTTCGCCTTTCACTTCTGGGGCATCGTGATGCACATCATAACCGGCTTCGCGGAATTGACGCATGAGAAACTCCGAGTCGACCAAATTTTTGGAACAACCGAGGGTAATAACGTCGATACGGTTCTTGATCATACGCTCATCAATTGTCTCCGAACAACGAATCGACAAATTCACGGCGGCGGAAAGGCTGCAAATCTTCTATTCCTTCACCCAAACCGATATATTTCACAGGTGTCTTGAACTGATCGGAGATTCCTATCACGACACCTCCTTTGGCCGTACCGTCGAGTTTGGTAATCGCCAAAGCCGTTACTTCGGTAGCTGCCGTAAACTGGCGTGCCTGCTCGAATGCGTTTTGCCCCGTCGAACCGTCGAGAACAAGCAATACCTCTTGCGGTGCGCCGGGAACAACCTTATCCATTACCTTCTTTATCTTGGTCAACTCATTCATAAGGCCTACTTTATTGTGCAAGCGACCGGCCGTATCGATAATCACGACATCGGCATCATTGGCTTTCGCCGAACTCAACGTATCAAAAGCCACCGATGCCGGATCGGCTCCCATTTTCTGTTTCACGACAGGCACGCCTACCCGTTCGCCCCATATCGAAATCTGTTCGACGGCCGCCGCACGGAACGTATCGGCGGCACCCAAGTAGACATTTAACCCGTTTTTCTTGAACTGATAGGCCAACTTACCGATTGTCGTGGTCTTTCCCACACCATTTACCCCCACAACCATAATGACATAAGGTCGGGAAGCACCTTTCGGTACGATAAAGTCGCTTTCATCGCCCGTATTGTTCTCGGCCAAAAGAGAAACGATCTCCTCACGTAAAATATTTTTCAACTCCGATGTCGAGAGATATTTATCCCGAGCCACCCGCTGTTCGATACGTTCGATGATACGCAACGTCGTTTCTACTCCGACGTCGGAGGTTATCAGAATCTCTTCGAGATTATCCAATATATCATCATCGACAGTCGACTTTCCCGCTACGGCACGCGCAAGTTTCGAGAACATACCCTCTTTGGTCTTGGCCAATCCCTTATCGAGAGTCTCTTTTTTCTCTTTTTGAAAAAAATCAAAAAATCCCATATCTGTTTATTTTACATGTACCCCGGTTTTCAAAAAAAGCAAGGTACATTTTCTTTTTACTTTTAATCAAAAATCCCTTCAATAGCTTCTTCTTCGAGATTGACCTCGGGTTCCGGCAAATTCTCTTTCGGCACATTGGGATCGATAAGCCCCTCGCAAGGTATGAATATCGTCGAGTCGACGGCAAATGTATCGGCCGGAGTGTACATAAGAGTCGAGTCGGCATAAACCTTCTGTATATACAACGCATAGATAGGCAATGCCGTATTGGCCCCCTGCCCGTCAGCCATTTTATCAAAATGAATCGAGCGTTCCTCCCCTCCTACCCACACACCGGTGGCCAAAGACGGGGTAAAACCCATGAACCAGCCATCGGAATTGTTGTTGGTCGTACCGGTTTTCCCTCCCATCTGCGCTTTGATCCCATACCGATAACGCAACCGTATGCCAGTACCGTGATCGATGACATCGCACATCATAGGCAACATTTTGAGATAGGTCGACTCGCTGAAAACTTCGGACACCTGCGGGGCAAAATCGGTTATCACATTTCCGAAGTTATCCTCGATACGCGAGACATAGATAGGATCGATACGCAACCCGTGATTGGAGAAAGCCGTATAAGCCGTTACCATCTCCTCGACCGAGACATCGGCCGATCCAAGACACAACGCCATGACAGGATCGATATATCCCCGGATTCCGAACGAGTGCATCAACCGCACCAGAGACTGCGGAGAAAGACGGCTCATAAGATAGGCCGAAATCCAGTTGACCGACTTGGACAAGCCCCATCGCAACGTAACATACTCACCAGTTCTTTCATTGGTAGAATTGCGGGGAGACCAAACTTCTCCTGTTGCGCGGTCGAAAATATTGGGTTGCACATTGGGAGCAAGGTCGCACGGCGAGTATCCTTCTTCCATCGCCAGCGTATAGAGATAAGGCTTGATGGTGGAACCTACCTGACGACGGCTGTCGGATACCATATCGAATTTGAAATTACGATAATCGATGCCGCCGACATACGCTTTCACATGACCGCTTCGCGTATCGACCGACATCATACCCGTGCGCAGCAGCGTCTTGCAATACCGAATAGAGTCCATCGGGGTCATCGTCGTATCGAGAGGGCCTTTCCACGAGAAAAGACGCATCGGAACGGGAGTGGAAAAAGATAAATCGATTTCTTCGTCGGTGGCATCATTGGCTTTCAACACCCTGTATCGCTCGCTCTGCTCTTTGGCCCGATTCATGATTGCTTCGACCTCATCGGGGGTAAGATCTTCGGTAAAAGGCCCGTAAGGGCTATTGCGTTTCTCTTCCTCGAAACGGGGTTGCAAATGCCCGCCCAAATGCTCGGCGACAGCCGCTTCGGCATAAGCCTGCATGCGGGTATCGATAGTCGTATAAATTTTCAAACCGTCGGTATACAGATTATAAGGCGAACCGTCGGCTTTACGATTTTTCCGGCACCAGCCGTAAAGAGGATTGGTTGCCCATGCAATCGAGTCATCAACAAACTGCTGCCGCTGCCAACCGCGATAATTTTTGCGGTCGGGTTCGCGAGCGGTCATCATCTGGCGAATATGCTCGCGGAAATATGGAGCGATACCGGCCTCATGACTGATACGTGTGAAATGGGTCTCAATAGGAAGTGCCTGTAACGAATCCCTCTCGGCCAACGAGAGATAGCCGGCTTTATACATCTGATCAAGAACGACGTTACGACGTTCGAGAGAACGGTCGGGATAAAGAATGGGATTATACAATCGTGGGTTTTTACACATACCCACCAATACGGCCGCTTCCTCTACGGTAAGCTCTTTCGGCGTCTTGCCGAAATAGATGGTGGCCGCCGACTGCAAACCGACCGCTTCAAAAAGGAAATCGAACTTGTTGAGATACATATTCACAATTTCCTCTTTGGTATAAAAATATTCCAACTGCACGGCGATAACCCATTCGATCGGTTTCTGGAAAAGCCGCTCTTTCACATTCCCCGCCGTCGGAGAATATAACAACTTGGCCAACTGCTGCGTTATGGTACTACCGCCCCCGGCACTCTTCTGTCGCAGGACACCACGCTTCACGACGGCACGCAACAAAGCCTTGAAATCAACTCCCGAATGTTCGTAAAAGCGCACGTCTTCGGTTGCCAGCAAGGCATCGATCATCGGCTGCGATATCTGGTCGTAGTCGATGGATATACGGTTTCCCTGTTCGAGATAATACCGCCCGATGGGAACCATGTCGGCCGAATAAATTTCGGAAGCCAACTTGTCTTTCGGATTCTGCAACTCCTCGATGGGAGGCATATAACCTATACGTCCTTTGGAAATGGCATTGAACAGACAGTATACACCGACCGACACTGCAACAAAGAGTGCCCACAGTGCAATAACGATCCACCGTGTTATATCTTTTTTCCCGGACTTTTTCTCCGAGACAGATTTGTTTTTCTTTTTCTGATGAAACGACACAGACATTCTATCCTAAAATTTTATTCCGCGACACCGTATGCACAACAATGCCGCCCTACGTTCGCATATCCGCGTCAAAGATAATACAAAATATCTTTCCCCCTATTTTTCAAAGGGGAAGATTATATGCCGACACTCCGAAAAGAGAGTTATTTTACCTCTTGCAGAGAAAATTTAGCGGCAGCTGCCTTACGATCGAATTTCAACAGGTAGGTATCGGGCGCCGGCAACCGCGAGACAACCGGGAAAAGTTCGGGATTTTTCCGTATGGCCGGGTAAAGGTACAACGGTGTGGAACTATATCCCAACTGTTCGAGTATCACATAATCGACCTTATTTTTCACCAAATCGGCAACTACCGCATCAGCATTCTGCGAGAACAGATAGCGCATGGGGAAATGCGAAGGGGCGAAATAAGAAAACAGTTCGGGCTTACGGCAAGCAACCACCGCACCGGCCGGGAGTTGCTTTTCCATAGCTTTGGCCAATTCGAAATAATTGCGATATGCAGGAGGGAACGGCCTACGCGCCGATGCCGATTGCGCCGAGACCGGCGTCATCATGGGAATTGCCAACAACAGCAAAAGATATACCCACCGCCCCGACAAAACGACATCGAACGATTTCTTGAAAAATCGGAGGCCCACCCATACGATAAGGTCATAAAGACCGAAATAGAAAAACAGAAACAGGAACGGTGCGACGGGAACCACATAACGACTGCCGTTACCGCCATGCCACAAAGCAAAAAGCCCTATATTCGCCAAAAGGAAGCCGAGGAACGGGAAGCGGAGATTCTTGCCGCCCAACGTCCAGCAACCGTAAACAACCACCGCCAGCACAAGCAATCCGGCCACAATACCGGTAAATCCCGACGGGTGTTGATAATCGATAGAAAGGAACGGGAAAAGAATTTCACGGAATCCCTTCAAAACCGTCTCGTCGAAATTGGTAATCATCTTCGAGAACATCTCGCCGACGCTCGACACCGTACCCATCTCGGGACGCCATGGATTGACCGTCATGATGGTACCGAAATAACGGGACTCTATACCGCAAGCAGCATTGCGCAACGACCAGGGCAGGAGCATCAGCACAATACCCCCGACTGCGGCGATAGAGGCTTTCCACTCTTTCCTGAACAAGAAAAACAAAACGACGGCAAACAGTATCGATGCTCCTACCGTGCGGACGTAATAAGCCGCTCCGGCTGCCAACAACGCCGCATAAAACCACGGAGAGCAATAAAATGCCGACGGTTTGCGGACAGCATAAAAATAGAGTGAGACAAATGCCGCAACGGTACAAGCCAAATAAAGCATTTCGGACATGGCCATCGAAGCGAAATGCATCAGATGCGGAGAAAAGCAAGCCAACAACATGGCCGTAAGCGCAACCGTCGTATGGCCCGACAAACGGCGGGACAACCCGAACAAAGCAATCAAGGAGGCAAACAACAATATCCCGTTCAAGACCTTAAAGAAAATCAGGTTATCGAGGCCCAGCGATACGAAAAAAGCCAAGAATACCGGATAACCGGGCGGGAAATGGCTCGCGGGAGTAAAGCCCAATGGCGACACATTGGAATATCCATGCCCGTCGGAAAGCGTCCGGGCCAGTTGTATGTATGAGGCATTATCGCCGTTCAGGTCGAGCTTTGAGTCGAAACAATACTGATACACCGCAAAAAACACAACGGCCATCAACAAAAAAGGGAGATATTTTTTCATCATGCACTCCATTTATTTTTTAGGAAAAAGTTTCGATTTACATACATGCCATTTACATAGACGGTACACCAGCGAGACCCTAAGTACCCCCAAGCCATAAATACTGCTGCGCACCATGTTTATAGAAGATGCCTCGTCGAAATATTTTGTGGGGCACGTTACTTCGCCTATTTCATATCCCGCCCAGAAAATCTGTGCCAGCATTTCGTTATCGAAAACGAAATCGTCCGAATCGACATTGTAATCGATAGCCCGCAAAACTTCGGCCGAGAAAGCCCGGTAACCGGTATGATATTCCGAAAGTTTCTGATTGAGCAATACATTCTGTATAAAAGTCAAAATCCGGTTGGCCACATACTTTATCCACGGCATACCGCCTTTGCGTGCCCCTTTCCCTAAAATGCGGGAGGCCAGCACGACCGGATAAACATCGTTGGCTATAACATAGGCCATAGATGCGATAAGTTTGGGAGTATATTGATAATCGGGGTGCAACATGATGACAATGTCGGCACCCAATTCCAACGCCCGGTTGTAGCAGGTCTTCTGATTGCCGCCGTACCCCTTGTTCCGTTCATGTACGAGAACTTCCTTGATTCCGAGGCGACCGGCCTCCTCCACGGTATTGTCTTTGCTGCAATCGTCGGTGAGAATGACTTCATCGACTATATCAAAAGGTATCTCGTTGTAGGTCTGCTTCAATGTCTTTTCGGCGTTGTAGGCCGGCATCACAACAACGACTTTCTTGCTTCCTATCATACAAAACAGTATTTTTACGAAGCAAAGTTATATAAATATCCCGATTTTAGCAATCAATTACATATATTAGAAGATCAGAGATTCTTTCTTTGTTTGTGGTGCAGAACGTAAAACAGAAATATCGACATAAAAAGAGTGTGCGAAAAAGAAATATTTTTCGGAAGGAAACGCTTGTCGAAACATTTTTTTTGTACTTTTGTAATGAGTATGAATGGGGCAATGAAACATAGGGTCGTAACAGCAGTAAGGAGCGACAGCTCGTTGCAAAGGATTCTATTTTTTCCACCCCCAAACGTCGACCGACCGAGACGCTCCCAGCGACCGTATCGGTCTTTTTTGTGTCCTACCCTTTCTAACAATAAACGCTATGAGAAGAAACGAGAGTTTAGTATCTATTACCGATTATTCCAAAGAAGAAATTTTGGAAGTGCTGGAAACAGCCAAACTCTTTGAGAAAAACCCCAATCGACATGTCTTGGATGGCAAAGTGATCGCCACCCTGTTCTTTGAACCGTCGACCCGTACAAGACTGAGTTTCGAAACCGCCGTAAATCGTTTGGGAGGCCGCGTTATCGGTTTTTCCGACGCATCGACGACCAGTTCCACCAAAGGAGAGACACTGAAAGACACCATCATTATGGTAAGTAACTATGTCGACCTCATCATCATGCGGCACTATCTCGACGGTGCCGCCCGATATGCCTCTGAGGTATCTCCCAAGCCTATCATCAACGCCGGGGACGGCTCGAACCAACACCCCTCGCAGACGATGCTCGACCTCTACTCCATCTACAAGACACAAGGTACTCTCGAAAATCTCAATATCACCATGGTCGGCGACTTGAAATACGGTCGCACGGTACACTCGCTGCTCATGGCCATGTCGCATTTCCACCCGACATTCCATTTTGTAGCACCCGAAGAGCTGAAAATGCCCGAAGAATACAAAATCTATTGCGATAAACTGGGGATTCCCTATGTAGAACATCTCGACTTTACCGAAGACATCATCAATCAAGCTGATATTCTGTACATGACCCGCGTACAACGCGAGAGATTTACCGACCTGATGGAATATGAAAAAGTGAAAAACGTGTATACCCTGCGCAACCAAATGCTCGAAAACAGCAAACCCAACCTGCGTATTCTACACCCGCTACCGCGCGTCAACGAAATTGCTTACGACGTCGACGACAATCCCAAAGCATACTATTTCGAACAAGCCAAGAACGGCCTTTACGCCCGCCAAGCCATTATATGCAAAGTTCTTGGAATAAAAATCGAAGACTAAACCTCAAAAACGCATCTACTATGGAACTCTCGGATAAAGAACTGAAAGTCGCCGCCCTCGAAAACGGCACGGTCATCGACCATATACCTTCGGAACAATTGTTCAAAGTCGTGTCGCTACTCCACCTCGACCACCTCGATAAGAACATTACGATCGGCAATAACCTGTGTAGTAAAAAAATAGGGAAAAAGGGAATCATAAAAATCGCCGACACATACTTCAAACAAGAAGATATAAACAAAATCGCGATTCTGGCACCCAAAGCAAAAATAAATATCATCAAAAACTACACCGTAACCGACAAACAGACGGTAAGTCTGCCCGATACTTTGCATGACATCATACGGTGTGCCAATCCCAAATGCATCACCAACAACGAACCGATGGCGACAGTATTCGATGTAATCGACAAGGACAACGTCGTCGTAAAATGTCGCTATTGCGAACAATCCATCTCGAAAGAAGAAATCAAGCTCAAATAATTTGCACATGAAAAAAGAAATCATCGCTCCTTCGGGCGAAAAGGTCGAGTGGAAACCGGGTACGATGATTTACCCGTTGCCGGCGGCACTTATCAGCTGCGGCGCCACCGAGAAAGAATACAATGTACTCACGGCCAGCTGGGTAGGAACGATATGCAGTAATCCGCCCATGTGTTATGTCTCCATTCGTCCCGAACGCTACTCCCACGCTATCGTCGAACGAAATATGGCTTTCGTCATCAATCTCACCACCGAAGGGTTGGCCCGTACTACCGATTGGTGCGGCGTACGCTCGGGCAAAGACTATGACAAATTTGCCGAATGCGGACTCACCCCTGTCGCTTCCCGAAAAGTCGCCGCCCCCTATATCAAAGAATCGCCCCTGAGCATCGAATGCAAAGTGCGAGAAGTCCTGCATCTGGGTAGCCACGATATGTTCATAGCCGATGTAGAAGGCGTTCTCGCCGATACCGCATACATCGACCCTGAAACGGGAGCATTCGATATGGAAAAAGCCGGACTTCTGGTATATTCTCACGGACACTATTACAAGACAGGCGAAGCCATCGGAAATTTCGGCTGGTCGGTCAAGAAAAAATGAGAACGATTTTTCCCCAGCCATACGTTATAACCCATAAAAAAAGATTATCTTTGCCACTTCTCAAAAATTCACCGAATTTAAAATTTATAATCACAAAACAATGAAGAGAGACAACGCCATTTTCGACATCATCGAACGCGAACGCCAACGCCAGATGAAGGGGATCGAACTTATCGCTTCGGAAAATTTTGTCAGCGACCAAGTCATGCAGGCCATGGGTTCTTGCTTGACCAACAAATATGCCGAGGGTTATCCCGGGAAACGTTACTATGGAGGTTGCGAAGTGGTAGACCAGTCGGAGCAACTCGCCATAGACCGGTTGAAAGAAATTTTCGGAGCTGAATGGGCCAACGTACAACCCCACTCGGGTGCACAAGCCAACATGGCCGTATTTATGGCAGTTTTGAATCCCGGTGATAAATTCTTGGGGTTGAACTTGTCGCACGGCGGACACTTGTCGCACGGTTCTCCCGTAAATTTCTCGGGACTGATGTTCCAACCTCTCGAATACGGCGTAAAAGAAGATACCGGATATGTCGATTACGATATGATGGAAGAAGTCGCTCTGCGTGAACGCCCGAAACTGATTATAGGCGGAGCATCGGCTTATTCCCGCGAATGGGACTACGCCCGTATGCGACGCATCGCCGACCAAATAGGCGCAATCCTCATGATAGACATGGCTCACCCCGCTGGTCTCATTGCAGCCGGGTTGCTCGACAATCCGTTGAAATACGCCCACATCGTTACCTCCACCACCCACAAGACACTTCGCGGACCGCGCGGCGGTATTATTTTGCTGGGTAAAGATTTCGATAATCCGTGGGGAAAAACCACACCCAAAGGAGAAATCAAGAAAATGTCGGCACTCCTCGACTCTGCCGTATTCCCCGGTGTACAAGGAGGACCGCTCGAACATGTAATCGCTGCCAAAGCTGTTGCTTTCGGAGAGGCTCTTCAACCCGAATACAAAGAATATCAGGCACAAGTGAAGAAAAATGCGGCCGTCATGGCGCAAGCATTTATCGACAAAGGATATAAAATCATTTCCAACGGTACCGACAACCACTGCATGCTCATCGACCTACGTACCAAATTCCCCGAATTGACGGGTAAGGTTGCAGAGAAAGCTCTCGTTGCCGCCGATATCACCGCCAACAAGAATATGGTTCCCTTCGACAGCCGTTCACCGTTCCAAACTTCGGGAATACGCCTCGGCACTCCTGCCATCACAACTCGTGGTGCCAAAGAAGACCTCATGCTCGAAATCGTAGAAATGATCGATACGGTACTGAAAGCTCCCGAAAACGACTCGGTCATTAAGGACGTGCGCGAAAAAGTGAACGAAACAATGAAGGCTTATCCCCTCTTCGCTTACTAAAAAATATATTCCGACTTCATTTGGGCGGGCTACATGTGGTAGTTCGCCCAATTTTTTTACGTTTTTGCACAAAAAAGACACTTCCTTATACATATAATATACTATCTTTGAACACTGATATAAAAACTCACAAAATAATTTACCATGAAAAAACGACTCATCTTCTTAGGTGCGACAGCACTCTTGGGGCTTTGTCGATTCAACGCACAGGCTCAACAATACGATCCACCCTGCGTGGTCGAACAATGGAGTAATGCATCGACCTACAACAAGGTTATCGACATTGATTTTTCCGACTCCGATATGCCCGATACATGGAAAGGTAAAACGGGAACAGATTGTCCGTCATATAGTACGGGCGGATACTATAACGGTATTCTCGAAGTACCTGTATACGAGAACGGACAAACAAGCGAACATACCTACCCGCTGCTTTTTCATAACAGCACCTTTGCCAACAAAAACTCTTACAACGGTTTTGCAGCTGCCACGGCCGCATTTGCCCGCCAGTTCTACGACGGACAGAACGCCACACAGAAAAACGACTGGACCCAGCCGGGACACACCGTCTATCTCGAAGACAGCATTACTTATACCGCAGGAAAACCGACACACGGCATAGCCGGTTATGCGCACTTATGCCGCGACGGGGCAACGACCGACTCGGCCGGGAACAAAGTCAGTATGCACGGTTGGCTCGAAATCGACCATATACCCTACGTAGAGCGCGTGCAATGGTCATGGTCGTCATCATCATGGGGACGCGGGGTAAAATGCGATTACAAAATCGGAGACGGCGAATGGAAACCCCTTGTATGGATGGGTAGCAACAAACAAAAAAACGGATACACCGTGTACAGCGATCAAGGTTATTTCATGGAGAATATCATCGACGCTCACGACGTTTCTTTACGTTGGCGCATCTGGGACGGAGACCCCGGAACGACGACATTCCAAACCGATGCCGATGGAAATCCCGCCTTCAATACGGCTATCGACCCTTACGGACAGCAACAGCCCGTAAAAATACACAAGATACAGATATTCGGAGAACCAATTTCGGCCGCACAGGCCGAATATGCCCGGGAAAATCCGGTTTCCGATGTGGGGGATATTACTTACGATGACCCCGACGATGACGAAAGCAATAACGACCAAGATGGCAACACGGCCTGCACATTCAGTACCGTAGCACAAGACGGCAGCGGCGATTTCACCTCGGTGCAGGAAGCCATCGATGCCGTAGCGGAGGGTACGCGCGGAATCATATTCATACGCAACGGTGTATATGATGAAAATATCTACGCCGGGACATCGGTCGATAAAAACAAATACATCAGCCTTATCGGAGAAAGCCGAGACGGGACAATACTCACTTCTTCGATCGATCGCGGAGAGAAGAATCCCGACAATAACTATCTGGATTGTGCAGCTTTGAATGTTTTTGTCAAGAAATTCTACGCCGAGAACCTTACCATACGCAATACGTCGGGTAACGTAGGTCAAGCCGAAGCTCTTTACACAGCCGGAGATGCCCACATCTTCAATAATTGTACATTGAGTGGTTATCAGGATACGTACAAATCGAACTCGGGCAGTCGGGGGTATTTCTACAACTGCCTCATCGAAGGCGCAACCGATTTTATCTACGACAGCGGGCTCGAATGGTTCGAGTCATGTACGATCAACTGCGTACCCGGCGGCGGATACATCACCGCGGCAGCCGATGCTTCTTTGAAAATGACAAAAGTCCTTTATCCCTCGCTCTCGAATGAGACATTCTACGCCGGTCTCTTTTTCAACAATTGCAATATCACTGCCGATGCGGGAGTTGCCGATGGCTCGTACTACTTGGGACGCCCGTGGAAAGAACAGTGCGGAACCGTTTTTATGAACTGTACACTCGGTAATCATATCAAAAGTGTCGGTTGGGCTGCTTGGAACGGCGCCGAAAATTCGGCATCATATTATGAGTACAAAAATATCGACCCCGACGGGAATCCCGTCAATACATCGGGAAGAGCATCTTGGAGCCATCAAGCCACCGAGACGGAACGTGAGGCCTATTTCAACACAAAATTTCTCTTTTCGGAGCAAAATTCGGAAGAGATATTCGACCCCGAAGCTCTTTTCTCAGCAATAAACAAGCCGGCCAACCCTTCGCTTTCGGGCCACACCATCTCTTGGGAGGCATCGGGTGAAGCCGCGGGATATATGATTTTACGAGACGGGAAATTCGTAACTTTCACAACAAGTAATACCTATAACATCGATGACGAGACCTCCACATGGAGTGTAAAATCTGTATCGAAACGCGGTATTACAAGTCAAGCCGTCGAATGCAAAGCCCAACTGACTGCTTTTCCCACAGCCGAAGGTTTCGGCAAATATGCATCGGGAGGCCGAGGCGGTAAAGTCGTAACCGTTACCAATCTCAATGACGACGGCGAAGGGTCGTTGCGCTGGGCATTCCAACAATACAAAAACGACCCTCTGACGATTGTTTTCGCTGTATCGGGAGAAATCGTCCTGAAATCGGAAATGAAAGTCAACCGGAAGAACTGGACATTGGCCGGACAAACCGCACCCGGCGACGGTATCGTCATTACTCACAACAAAGTGAACTTTGGAAGCTCTGAAAATTTCATTGTACGCAATATCCGATTCCGTATCGGACAAAAAGACGTCAACGGTAATATCATTGCCGAGAACGCCTGCGGGGCAGAAAACTGTACCAACTTCATCTTCGACCATTGCACATTCGGCTGGTCGGTAGAGGAAAACATGAATGTATTCGATTCGCACTTCCATACCGTACAATATTGTATCATACACGAAGGTCTTTACAATGCCGGACATTCCAAAGGAGCTCGCGGATATGGTTGCCAATGGGGAGGTTCACCAGCTACCTACCATCACAACCTGCTGGCTCATAACAACAGCCGGAGCTGCCGTTTCAACGGTGCTCGCGGGGAAGACTATGTCGTATATATCGAATACTTCAACAACGTCAACTATAACTGGGGAAGCCGGTTGGGCTGTTATGGTGGCGAAAACACGGCCAATATTACTGAATACAATGGACTGAACGCAGCTCATGAATGCAACTTCGTCAATAACTACTACCGCCCGGGTAAAAACACCACGAGCCAGACTTTTGTCGCACCTTCTTACAAACGCGACGGAGCTACATCTTGGGGACCGTCGCAATGGTACATCTCAGGAAATATCATGCACGGCAACTCATCTGTTACCTCCAATAACTGGAACGGAGTTTCTCCCGATGAAAATTCTTATACAAAAGCTCAACTCCGTGTCGATACCCTCATCATTCCGAAACTCAATTACTACAAATGGACTCTTCCCATGCGTTACGGCGAGTACGACTTCGATACTTACGCTTATGCTGCCGGCGATTATGAAACAGCACAAGAGGCTTATGAAACAGTTCTTGCCCAAGCGGGAACAATAAACCGCGACGCCGTGGAACGCCGTATCGTGGAAGAGGTAAGATCGGGTACGACAACCAATAACAGCGGAAGTAAAGGTAACGGTATCATCGACTCGGAAAACGACGCCGAAGGGTTCTTCTCCTACTCGACCGATTATGTAGTTCCGGCAGATAGCGACGGAGACGGAATGCCTGACGAATGGGAAAAGGCCCACGGTCTCAACCCGAATGTCGCCGACAATAATTACGTGAATGCCGACGGCTATACGGCTCTCGAAGTCTACCTCAACAGTCTCATGGGCGAAGTGATGGACGAGCAATTTACCAGCGCCATACCGCAAACGACAACCGAAAAATTCCCCGTTTGGTACAGCGACGGAATACTGCACACAGGTAACTGCACAGGCAATCGTATTACGATATACAATACTGCCGGGCAGATAATCAGGGAAATGATAGCCGACAAAGAAGCGGTGCAGATCGATAATTTACCTACCGGGATTTTCTTCGTGAAAGTTCAGAATCCGGACACGGCGACTCCTACCGTTATCAAAATTATTCGGTAGGGAAACCTTGATACACAAACAAAAGGCTATTCATATCGAATAGCCTTTTGTTTTATACCGTGTCGGAGCAACCATCTTTCCGCATCGTACAAAATGTTGCGAAAATTCCAACTTCTTCTATAAGGAAAAGCGAGAAAACCTCTTCCATTTAATAATATGGAGATTCCTCGCATACGCTCGGAATGACATGATTGTCATTCCGACGACCGCAGGGAGGAAAAATCTTTTGCTAATCGGATATATCCCCTTATGGGCACGATGTCATTTTGCCTTGAAGAATCTCCTGCCAACTGCTTGTCCATGCTGAGCGCAGCGAAGCA
>ENA-UOOD01000657-UOOD01000657.1-human-gut-metagenome-genome-assembly--contig:-CS67-NODE-657-length-40595-cov-6.030242_pt1 | contig 40595 bp, 35 predicted proteins | sample MGYA00242464_ERZ724011 | MGnify/ENA metagenome assembly ERZ724011 | reverse complement strand
TCAGATACAAAGAAAATGTAGATATAAACAAAGTTATTGAAGAAGCAAGCCAAGGTGAATATCATTCCGATTTTTATGGTACTGAAGAAAGATTTACAACAGAATATAAGATAAAGAGCCTTCTCAATTCTCAGCTTGAGGAATTGCTTTCAGAAGAGCAAAGAAAATTCTCCACCTATGCTGATATGGTAATAAAGAAAATAGATAAGTATCTATATGACTTGTTTGACAAAGTGAATAGAATAACAAAAAAGAAAGAAGAAAGACTTTCAAATGTTATCGCCTCAAAGGCTATGGCAAAGAAATCGTTGAAGCAGTCAAACAATAAGCTTGCCCAGTTTGAATCCATTAAGCAGGAGCTTGATGCCATACTTGAAATCTGATGTGACAAGATGATTCATTGCGCTTTTTGGATAAAAACAGATTAAACAATTATCAAACATTATAAACTGCAAAAATAAGGAGGACTTTTTTTGATAATGAACCGTATAGACAGCTATGCGATAACCTATCCGCTATTAAATCATCCACTGAGCAACGAGCGTATTGACGAAAAAATCAAATATGTTTGCTTGCTTGAACGTTACCGAATCAAATTCTGCCGCAATAATAAACCCGCAAAGGATCGTCTGAGCAGGTTTGCAAGTGATTTTATCAACAAAGGTGAAAGCTGTCAAATTGATGTTGCTGAATCCGCTAAGGATATCCTGAAAACCTGGTTCACTCCATTCAGATTGTTTTCTTTCAGATACGTCTTTCTGTTCGACTGCATTTACCTTTTTGCCATATTGAACAAACAGCTTGCAACAAAAATATGTGCAGAATTTAAATCATCAGTGCATCATAGATATCACAGACGAATAAATGAACTGTTCAACATGATGTTTAATGAAGACGCTTCACTGATTGATGAATATCTTATAAGCCAAGAGCAATTCGATGCTTGGTGCAGAATGAGGAGATATATGCGGACTTCCAAGAAGAGCATTGCCTTCACTGCAACAATGAGCGCCGGAAAATCCACGCTGATAAACGCACTTATAGGTCAGGAACTTTCATATGCAAGAAAAACCGCCTGCACGGCAACCGTAATGCAATTCCATTCCGAGCCTGTATATCACTCAAGCTACAACATTATTGCTGATGATGAAACAGTTGTAAACATCAGCGCAGAGGATGTCAGAAGTTATACCAAGGAAAGGGAGAAGCCATGTGCTGTTGTAGGATATTTTGAATCTGCCTTCAACAATAATCGGGTTGTGTTTTATGATACTCCCGGGGTCAATTCATCTCAGAACCCTGCGCATAGAGCTATTACCAGAGATGAACTTACCAAACGTCCTCATGATATTATCGTTTACGTGATACCCGTTGAATGCTACGGATCCGATGATGACTATTCTCATCTGAAATTCATTTGTGAAAATGCAGATTATAATAAAATCATATTTGTAGTAAACATGATGGACGCCTGTGATTTTGAAGATGATTCCATTTCACAAATTATGAGCGACGTTACAGCCCATTTGAAGGATATCGGTTATACAGAACCTTTGGTTTGCCCCATATCAGCTAAGGCGGGACTGTTGTTCAAGCGTGCACTTGCCGGTAACGAACTGAGCAAAAATGATATAAAAGCGCTTCTTGCGCTCTATGCTAAATTTGAAGACCCCGAGTATGATTTAAGCGGGTGCTATAATGTTCAGGCATATCCGGCATTTCATTATCTCGGTTATAAGCTGAACGAGGTTCCGTATGACAAGCTGTATCAAGCTTATTTACATACAGGACTGCCGCAGCTCGAAAATATTCTGCTTAAAAAATGAAGGAGGACTAATATATGCAAAAGGTATTTATCACACACAATCCGTACAAGGTAATCTCAACAGTCAAAGTGAACGGAGAGGATCTGAAAAACGACAGCACGCTTATTCAATTTCTTGATAAGCGATTTCAGCTTTGGGTCGATCAAATTCCTTCGCTTTTAGCGAACGAGTATAACGACGATACGTTTGAAATTACCTTCCACGGAACAGAACCAGACTATCAGGATTTGCTCGCCGCAACCAAAAATGCCGAGAAAAACGGAATTCACTTTGTGATTAAGAAGATACCGGCAAAAGAATTTGGCGATAAAGAAAAAAGCATTAAAGAGCTTTTTGAAAAAATAAAGAAGCTCCCGTTCGATGAGCTTCAGTCGCCGGCCCTTGAGGATGCGTTTAATAAGGCTTCGAGTGAGGAATTTGAGGTAAATGTTACTGCAACCATGAGTGCAGGCAAATCTACGCTTATTAATGCGCTCCTTGGTCAGAAGCTGATGCCGTCCAAGCAGGGTGCCTGCACAGCTACAATAACAAGAATCAAGGATGATGACGACAAAACGTTCAAAGCAACAGTGATTGACGCTAATGGTAATGAAATAGGTCATTATTCTGTTTTGGACTATAAAGCTATGTCCACGCTTAACAGCAATCCGGAAGTGAGCGAAATTCATGTTTCAGGGGACATTCCTTTTGTGACCTCCGATGAGGCATCTTTAGTTCTTGTCGACACACCCGGTCCTAATAATGCCCGAAATGCTAATCATAAAATAGTTACAAATAAAGCACTCGATCAATCATCAAAGTCTCTCGTACTGTTTGTAATGAATGGCAGTACGCTAAACGATACCGCTCAGGATTATCACCTAAAACGAATCGCAAAAAGCATGAGTGTAGACGGCAAGCAGTCGCGTGAGAGATTTCTGTTCGTCATAAATAAGCTTGATGATTATAACGAAGAAGACGACAGTGTTGCGAGTGATGTCATAAAAAATGTTACCGAATATCTTGAGGAAATGGGCATAAAAGAACCCAATATTTTTCCTGCAGCTGCTTTGCCTGCTCTTCTTGTTCGGCGTTATAAAAAAAGTCATGACGATGATGAAAAGCGCAGAATTCTCAGGGAATTGAATCCCAGAGCGGAAAAGCTGGTAGACGAGCAGCAGCTGCATTTAGAGCAGTATCCAAAGCTTGTCGGCAACAGTCAGATTAAGATTGATAGGGAGTTGCAAGAAGCGATAGAAGCCAATGATATATTTGGTCAGGCATTGATTCACAGCGGCATACGTGGAATCGAAGAAACTATCATGATGTATGTCACAAAATACTGCCGTCCTCAGAAAATTGCTTCTTTAGTAGCCACCTTTAAGTCTCAGCTTGAAAGCACTGAGGCTTTTGAGAATACTAAAAAAGTTATAGCTTCAAGAACGGATGAAATAAGCTCAATAAAAGAGAATATCGATAAGCTGAATGAAAAGCTGACAAGCAAGAAGGAAAACGAGGCGTTTAAGAGGAGAATCGCTTCTTTAGAGATAACAACCAAGCTTAAGCATGATGTATCAGCATTAGCCGCCGATGTTGAAGAAACTTTGACTGACTTCTCCTACAATGAATGCACAAGTAAAGAGCTGGATGAAGATTATGCATTGGAATTTATCAAGAACTTTAAATCTCTGGCAGAAAATAAAGGAAACGAGTTTCAGATTGCGGTTGACAGGCTGCTTGACGAAGACATAAAGGAAAAAGGCGAGAAACTGCTTAACGAATACGTAAAACGACTTTCTGCCTTGAGCGAAGAATTCAGTACCGATGATTTTACAATCGATTTGACATCGTTTGTAAAGGGCAGACTTGCTGCCATTAAAGATGCAGACGAGGTCATTGATGATTCAATTGATTCACGAACCGAAACTCACTCAGAACGAAGGACAAGGATAGTTACTAAAGAAAGAAAATGGTACAATCCTATGAGACTATTCAAAGGCAAATACTATGATGTGGAAGAGTCTTACTATGTTGATGTAACTGAGGAAATAAAGTTCGTAAGCAGAGAGAAGCTTCTTAATAGTCTTATTTCTCCGATTCGCCAAGCTCTTGCAGAAGAGCAAATCAGGATTTCAGAATTTGCAGATGACGAAACAAAACGGATTAAAGAGTCCTTCTATGACCAATTTGACGAGGTTGATGAGATACTCTCAAACAAGGCAAAGGAGCTTTCAAGCGCTTTGATATCAAAGGAAGCTGCAGAAGAAGCATTGAAGCAGGCAAACAATAAGCTTTCACTTTTGGAATCCATTAATCGAGAGCTTGATTCCATACTTGAAATTTGAGGAGGCTAATATATGGTATCTCGTGAATTTATGGACAATGTTCATAACGACAATGTCTATAGGGTTAGAAGCGTACTGTTGGACTATTTAATTATAGATAGAACATTTAAAACATTTGATGAAGCGCTTGAATATGCCTCTTGCACTATGGATGTTGTCCAAAAATATGACAATGAGCCGTTTGTGTTAGATAAGGACAAATGGAATATGCGATACCTCAATGTTCAAAAAGCAACTCTTATGATGAACTTCGCTCCTGAACGCATTCAGCACTTAAAAGATGTCATTACATATCTTGATGCGATTGGAGCTACTCCAAATAACGTTGAATCATCCGAAAGAAAGAATTCCAAACCGGCTAATAGAAACAGCCGTACCGGTCGCACTGTAATCGGAGAAACTGAGCTCAGTCAATCAGATTATCCCGCAGTCGATTCTCAGCCAAAGCAAAGTACTAAGAAGCCGTCCGAAAGAAAAACCGGAAGGAAGCAAATTTCTGAAAAAGTGCTTTCGGATCCTGAAGCTGAAGATAAAGGAAAAAAGACGGGTTTTAATGTAGGGGTCGCCATGGCGGTGGGCGGTAGTGTTGCAGCGGTGGCGGGAGCAGTTACTTTAAAGCCCGGTATAGTAGTAGCGGGCGTTGCGGTCGCAGGAACGGGTTGTGCTATTGCTTCCGCCAACAAACGCAAATGATACTTTTATAAAATTGTGGTGTTACAATGGACAATAATATAATTTCTTCAACCTCCTACGAAGTTGAAATACCGCAGATGAAATCGCTGCAAAACAATTTCTCCGCGGCATTTAAATTAGTGGACGATGTAGTTCTGAAAAACTACATAACAAAGCTGCCGGACTTGCCGGTTGTCCCGCTTGATGACAGCCGGTTAACCAACAGCTTGGGAAAAATCAGACTGTTTAAAATAACCGAAATGGTTTACGAGCAGGATGAATCCGCAACATACAAGTTTGCAAGCGTCTTTAATGCAGTGGCAGCAACAAACAGCGCTATAGTAACGGTTATCAACAGCGACGGCGCGAAGACGGACTTTTACCTCGGAATCCGCTCATTATCTGATAATAACAGTACTCAAACCTCTTATTCGGCTCTTGTCAATGCTATGAAAGGGCAGTTTCCCGGAACAAAAACAGAGAATCTGAAGGTAGGACAGATTGAGCAGCTGCTCAACTCCATCGAGAAAAATTCCATTTCGGCGGTTTCGTGTGTTGCGAATAACAAGAACAAGGACTTTGTTGACAACAACGAATATCTTCAGGGCTTGGAAAAGCTCGCTCTTGCCATGCAGGGAAGCAAATATACAGCAGTCATAATCGCAAATTCAACTTCACAAGAGCAGCTGAGCGTTGTTCGGCAGGGATATGAAAACATATATACCCAGCTTTCGCCATATGCCAACACTGTTGTAGCTTACGGTACGAATACTACGCAGACCTCTTCTGACACCGAAACAAGCGGAACGAACGAAACCAAGTCTTCCGGCACTGTCGTGACATCATCGGAAACTAAATCAGAGACCAAAAATATTGGCAGTGTTGAAACTATAAGCAAGTCTACAATCGGCAGTAAAATAGGCAGTACAATAGGTACTTCATTGACCGCCGCGGGCGCTGCAATCGGCAGTATCATTCCGGGAGCGGGAACATTGGTCGGAGGTGCAGTCGGCGGACTTATTGGAGCGGTAGTTTCAATAGCGACAAATAAAAATGTAAGCCGAACGCATGGCGGAGGAAGCGAAAGCGTATCAAATAGCAGCTCCAATTCCACAAGCAATACTACTTCTTATGGAACATCATATAACTTGTCTCATTCAGACGGACTGGCTATCGGGGAAAATCAAAATCTGCAGCTAAACGTTCAAAACAAGCCGCTGATAGGAATGCTCGACCGCATCGACAAACAGCTGGAGCGTCTTTCCGAGTTTGAAAGTGTCGGTATGTGGGAGTGTGCAGCTTATTTTCTGAGCGAGGATTCGTCTGTATCAAAGGTTGCGGCAGCCACATATAAAGCTTTGATGAGCGGTGAAAACTCCGGCTTAGAGGTATCCGCCATCAACACATGGAATGAACCCCAAACGGCGCTTGCCGACGTTTCCACAAAAAATATGCTGATAGCAAAGTATGTGCGCAATTTTATTCATCCGGTCTTTTCATATTCAATCAATGGATACGATATACCGGTTACGCCCACAAGCCTCGTCAGCGGAAACGAGCTTGCTATTCATATGGGATTGCCGAGAAACTCCGTCTGCGGATTCCCGGTAATAAAGCACGCTGATTTCGGAAAGGAAATCGTAAAATATAATAGGGAAGACACTGATGATACTGTACATATAGGCAAAATCTTCAACATGGGCAGGGAAATTGATTCGTCAACCGTATCTCTTGATGTTGACAGTCTTGCCATGCACACGTTCATTTCAGGTGCTACCGGAAGCGGAAAGTCTAATACGATATACACGCTGCTTAACAAGCTCACAGCAGCACATAATGAGTCATTTTCATTCATGGTAATTGAACCGGCAAAGGGCGAATATAAGCGAGTGTTCGGTCATAAACGCAATGTTTCCGTGTTCGGAACAAATCCCGCTTACACACGGATTCTGAGAATTAATCCGTTTAAGTTCCCGAAGGAGATTCATGTTCTTGAGCATATCGACAGGCTTATAGAAATCTTCAATGTGTGCTGGCCGATGTATGCGGCGATGCCTGCGGTTCTTAAGGATGCTCTGCTGTCATCCTACAGCTCCTGCGGATGGGATTTGACTACCTCAACAAACGCGATATCAGAGACACTTTTCCCGAACTTCCGCGACCTGCTCGAACAGCTTGTGAAGGTGATAAATAATTCTGCATATTCTGAAGAGGTTAAATCAAACTATGCAGGCTCTTTGACAACGAGAGTAAACTCCTTAACGAACGGTCTGAACGGACAGATATTCTCGGCAAATGAGATTGATAACGAAACCTTGTTTGACACTAACGTAATTGTAGATCTAAGCCGCATCGGTTCTCAGGAAACAAAGTCGCTGATAATGGGCGTTCTTGTTATGAGACTGTCAGAATACAGAATGAGCGCAGGAGAGAAATCAAATAGCAAATTGAAGCATATAACCGTTTTGGAGGAAGCCCATAATATTCTGGGCACCTCAAACTCTTCATCTGTAGAGGGAAGCAATATTTTTGGTAAGTCGGTTGAAATGCTCTCCAATGCGATTGCCGAAATGAGGACATATGGAGAGGGATTTATAATAGCAGATCAGTCTCCAAGCTCGGTAGATATTTCAGCAATTAAAAACACAAATACCAAAATAATAATGCGACTGCCGGAGGAAAATGACAGGCATATGCTTGGAAAATCCGCCGCTCTGAACGACAACCAGATTGACGAAATAGCCCGCTTGCCTCAGGGTGTTGCAGTTGTTTATCAAAATGACTGGGTTGAGCCTGTGTTATGCAAGATAGATAGGTTCAACGGCGAAGAGAAAGAGTTCTCAGAGCCATCTCAGGAGGAAACTGCTTTGCAGTCTAGGCAGGCTGCAGATATTCTTATCAACCTTGTTGCGCAGAAGCGGCTGGATAGCCCGGAAAAAATCAACTGCAATCAGGTTATTGCTTCTATAGAAAAATGTGATTGCAGTGTAAAGACAAAGGTTAAGCTATACTCATTGGCAAAGGAATATCGCGAAAGAGGCAGCTTGCGTATATGGGATGATAAGCATTTCTCAGAGCAGGCACATCTGATTGCCAACATTCTTGGCTTGTCAGATGCGGTTAAGGATGCACGAGAGCTTTCCTTTGACACTTTTGGTTTTACGTGTAGCTTAAATACAATTATCGCCCGCAAGATAACTGACGTTTCGGACGATATGCTCCTGACTATCAGCCATTACCTTGTAAAAGCATATAGTGAGGATGACGCCGACGGAGCGGTTTTCTATAGAAATTGGGTTGAGGGCATAGCAGAAAGGGGTAAAATCATATGAATCCGATGGTAAGAATGGAATCATCAAACATTGAAATGCCAAAATCCGAGATACACTCATCGGTTGAATCAATCGATACTGAAAAGCTTGATGCAAAAATCAAGCTAGAAAAAACAGGGCTTCTGCCCCGCAATGGGGGAGAGTGGACTGACGCGCCGGGAAATTCAATATGGAATCCCGATTGCAATGTTGAACCAGGCGATAGAAACGGCACTAATCCCGAGCATAAAATCTGGGCAGAAATACTTTCAGAATACGATATCAAAGGAATTCCGTTCAACGACGGCGAGCCGGATTTTTCTGAAGTTGCCAAGGGAACAGTTGAAATAGATGATTTTACTGACGACAGAGCGTCTAACTTCGACCAGGCTGATGAGAAAATGGCTGAACAGCGCGGATGCTCGCCGGAGGAAGTCGCCAAATGGCGAAAGGAGAACAGATACACCTGGCACGAGTGCGGGGACTGTTCGACAATGCAAAAGGTGCCTACAGAGGTGCATGGAAACATCCCTCATTCCGGCGGTGTTTCTGAGTACAAGAATCAAAACCATATTTGCTGAAAGGGAGTGCGATAATGGAAGTTTCAATAAACGATGCCGTATTCGGCGAGATGAAGTATAAGCACAGGTGGTACAAAAACGCTGAGATCAATCTGTTTGGCAAGGCGTGGAATATAACCATCGCCGCAAAAGCATACTCAGGTAAAGCCATTACAGATGAGCAGCGCAGCAGTTATCAATGGTACGAAGCCGATTACGAATCGATATCCAAGAAGGTATCAGAAATGATTATAGGATATATAAATGCCAACTGCGAGGAATTATCCGCTGTATGGTTCGGTGCAAGAAGAATCGATACGGCTTCCGAACTGTCCGGTATTGTTACTCCAACATCTCTTCTCATAAAGCAGGATGGAACCGCAATAATGCTGTTCAATTGCATATGGGATAAGGAACATGGCATTGGCGTTCAGATTTGTCCTGAATATTCAATCGGAAGTCAGGATATATATTTGTAACTTATGGCGTTATGACATAGTGTGATAGTAATGGGCAATGCCATATTAGGCTAAAGCGATATAATCCCCATAGAGTATGCATATGAAGAATTCTGTGTAGCTCTATGGGATTATTTTATGTGCTGTTAACTGTTAGTGTGTTAATCGCTAATCTCTGCTCATGCCAAAAATACATATTACTTGATTTTTGGATAATTATATGGTATTATATGCTTATAAAGCTTATTTCTACTAGACTACGCCTTTATTCGTACTTGATAATGAGAATATGATATGCTGCATACAAAATGCAGAGAACACAGCATAATTGTTGCAGTATCTGAACTTCGAAACAAGCTTGTACATTCCCAACTTTTAATAAATACTCAATTGCAAAAAGATAAATTAGCAGCGCTGAGCCAGTCTTATTTATTGCATATCGAGATATAAGAGGAGACGATAATTTGAATACTATAGATGAACTGGTAAATTATTGCCACGAGCCTGAACCTGCTGGAGCTTTGCTTTTGACTGGTGAGTGGGGGTGTGGAAAAACACACATCATAGAACATGATTTAAAACGTGAACTTTCCGATTATGCTGTTATTAGGATTTCGCTTTTTGGCGTTTCTTCAGCAGATGAGCTACGCCGTAATATCAAGATGGAATGGATATTGACGTATCTAAATAATAAGAAGTTAAAAAATGTCGGAAAAATAATCTCAAAAGTTAAAAAACAAATATCAAAAATGGACGCTTTGCCAAGCGTTATTAAGAATATTGCCAATATAGATGAAACTGACTTTATAACAGTAAAGAACACAATTTGTAATAAAACAGTCATTATGGTTTTCGACGATTTAGAGCGTTGTCGTATGAACGAGGCTGATATTTTTGGCGTTATTAACGAGTATTGCGAAAAAAGCATTCATACTATTATAGTGGCAAATCAAGAAAAATTATTTTTGAAACAGGCTCAGGATAAAATAACGGGAGAACTTCAGATTTCCTCCTCAGAGAATAGCAACGCAAAGGAAGGAAAAAGGGTTGAGTTTTCATTTGATAAGCCTTTTTACCATGACACTAACGGTATTTCATACTCAGAAATAAAAGAAAAAATTATACAAAGAACAGTGAAGTACATACCAGATTACGAGAAAATAGTTGGTGCTGTAATAGAAGATGGCAAATATATTGATGATGATTATAAGTTATTTATTCAGAGCCATAAAGATGGATTGCTAGAACTATTTGCGCCGGACAGAAACAGCTTTTACGATGTAATAGATGAGAAATCTGATATCTTTAACAGCAAAAATGTGAGTAGTATTAGCAAATCGCCACATAATATTAGGAGTTTGAAATGCGCTATTAATGATTTCTATCAGGTATATAAGGTATTGCAAGAACATGAATTTGACAATCTTGATAAATGGCTTTATAGTTTTACAGCTTATGTTATATCATATAAAGCGGGCTTAGTGAATGGTGGAGTCTATGGAAAGCTATTTTCAGATAAAGAGGTAAAATCCCTATATCCAACTTTCAGTAATGACTATATATTTACAACAGTTAAAAACTGGATTTTGTATGGAGTTTGGAATGAAGGTGCTCTGTTGAATGAGATTAAACTTTTATCTGAACGACATGAAGCAAAAAAGCCGAGCGATATAATCAAAACCTCTCGTATAGTATATATTGATGAAAATGTAATAGAGCAAGGTTTTGATGATTTTCTTAAAGAGTTGTATTCGGGTAGCTTATCATTGGACGAATATGTCCTTTTTGTTGAGAATAGTTGTTGGGCAAGAGAATGTAAATACACATTTCCATCTCCGGTAAATTGGAATTATGTTTTTGATGGCGCAACAAGATGCATAGAAAGGTATAAGAAAACTTTACCAGATGGACAATTATTGTTTTATAGAATTGGAAAAGAGAATAGAGCACATTTTACCGATGAAGAGTGGAAAGTATATGAACTTATTTCTGATTTCGCTCTTGGAGGCAGTGTTATTTTCTTGAAAAATCGTAAGCTCTATATGGAAAGAATATCCGATGGATTATATGAAGCTGTTTCATCAACTCAAAACAAAGTGTTTGATGTGTTTAATGAAGAAATGGCAATCATTACAGCGCAAGCTTTTTCAAAAGATAGTAATTGTAATAAAATAATGTTTGTTGACTACTTTAAAAATATATGGCAGCTAAATGTCCAATCTGAGCATATAAGAATACTGGATAGTTTGAAAGGCTTTGAAAAGTTACGTGAATTGTTATATGAACAGCTTGTATCTTTGCGCGATAATAATAAAGCGATTGCAGCCTCTCATACTGAAAGACTTATTCAATCGGTTGATGAAATTATTGAGCTATGCAATGAGCAAGTAAAATTAGAATCTCGCCAAAATCACCAGCAAACATTATAGTCGAATAATAGACATCAATATTAGAATAAATTATCAGCTCTACAAAAATATAATCGGTCATTACACGTTTGCACATCATTTGTCTATATTGCATAATTTGCTGCTGAAATTATATAAAATTTTCTACCACTTTTCTGCAAAATTCGACACCATTATTCTACAAATTATGCTATAATCCCATCATAGAATACAACATATGAAATGAAAGGGGCGACTTCTATGTCGTTACATGAGATTATTCCTAACAGAGGTCCGCTGGTAGTCTCGCCGCTTCTAATAAAGTTAGGCATTCCTCTTAGCCTTAGCGGACACAGATACATCTGCACAGCGGTAAACATATACCATTCGATGATGCAGACCAACAGCCGCATAAAAATCACTCAGGATATCTATCCCGAAGTGGCGCATCAGTATGGTACGACCTCGCAGTGCGTGGAAAGGTCTATAAGACACGCCGTCGGAATCTGCTTTACAAGAGGGGACTTGAAGCTCATCGACAAAATGTTCGGCTTTACAATAAACGAAGCCAAGGGCAAGCCGACTAACGGCGAGTTCATAGCAACAGTCTCATACTGGCTGACAAACGAAGCAAAGAGCGCCGTGGCTTCTCTGTAAAAGCTATAGCATTATAATTTCATACATGATAATCACCGCAAAACCTACTTCTTGATGGTTCTGCGGTGATACTTTTTCCTAAAGCCCGCTCCACAATGATAACTATAATATCTAGATTTAAGACTTTCATGATATTAAGGATAGCACATTGTACATTTATGCCATAATATGCCTATAGTTCTTGTATAATATGCACCGAAATTATAGGTTCCGTAAAAATTGCCTTGACATCTTCCGACCATCATACTATAATACGCTTAACGAGTTAACTAAATCCGAGACCGAACCAGACCCATCCAGATGCTAAACCATTTTTTCCTCAATCTCCGCATCGGATATCCCGGCGGCACGTTCCTTAGCTTCTCTGACCGCCCGCTCGACCTTGGGCTTGTTTACCTCGATAAAAACCTTAAGTATGTGCTCAGCGGCAACCTCCGGTGGGTTGGGGTCGTGGAATCTGTAATTTAGCTTCTTATTCTTTTTCACCGCGAGGTCACCGTCCTTTCCATGTGTTCAATTCTATGCCTGTACTCTCGATAATATAACATCGCAATTCTCCTTTCAGTGAATTACTAAAAGGTTAACTGCATTTTAAAAAGTTACATCAAGCTTAGAAATAATGATACAGCCCGATTTATTTTGTGCGAAATATATATAGAATTACTCAAAGTTTTGAATCCCGCAAACCCGCAATATCACTGCGTTTGATGGCATTTTATAATGATTTGATAATTTTTCTATTTTTGTTCCACTGTTCCGGGTAAAATCAAATCTTTTTTCTGATTCCCTTTACAACACTCCGAGGATTTTCGTTGTGATCCAGTCGAATTTTATCCCTGACAGCTCCAAACATTTCCATTGCCGCTGAGCAAAAATATATCGTAAATCTTTTCCTGTCGAACTCCCGTCCGAACATATCGCAGAACATTCTGTGAGCTTCAAGAGTGGATACAACTCCTTCGGGATCACTTATGAAATTTTCACTGACAAAGCGGTATATCGATGCTCGGAAGGAATTGTCAGTAAAAGCACCAGACTGTACACACTCGTTTATAGTATACCTTCCTGCAAACTGATAGTTGTTCATGCGAAGAAGGACGTAATAGTACAACGCCTTGGTGGCAATAGCGTCAATCTCCATAGCAAGTTTATCGTCAAGAGTAAAATCCTGTTCCGATTTCGGGATGCTAAATCGGCAGGGGATAGTTACAGCACGGTCATAAAATGCCTTGTCGTAGCTCTCACTCGAAATTGGGTAGTTAGTAAAGCAAACCATCTTAGCGTTGGTTTCAAACTGCGTCCGTTCTCTGTACTTGACATCCGAGCTTATTCCATCACGCCCTGTTATCTTCTTTATGGCAGATACTCCTGCACGTGAAATATCCTTATCAGGCATATCCGATACGATTATGATAGCCTTACATTCAAGCCCCTGAAAGACAAACTTTGAACCAAGCTCTTCACCATTAACCTTGAACACCGACCCGGGGGAGAACATCTTCATCAGCAGCCTTTCGATTGTTGATTTTCCGCTTGCGGGAACACCCTGAATCACAAAGAATGACCTGCCGAAGTTATCTGGAGTGATTACGTAACCTATCATCTCCCATATGCGATATATAAGATTAATATCACCTCAGGACACTCTTGTAAGGAACTCGTCAAATACAGTAGTACTTAAGCTTCTTGCATAGTCGTTATAGAACACGTCGGATATGAAGTTTGCGTTCAGAGAGTACATCGTTGTGTAGTTTTCTGACTTATCAACAGGCATACAGATATCCAAATCAAAAAAGCAGTTACGGAAAGCCACAGCCGTTTTGCATATCCCGTTTTCGTTTACGACTATGCTTGAATCGAGTTTTAACTCATTGAAGATGCCCTCCACATAGTTTGAATTGCCGTTCTTTTCAGCGAGCACTATGAAAGTCTGGCGGATGAATATTTTAAGGGTATCATCGCTTATGTATTCGTAATGGTTGTCCTTAAAGATATAGAAGCTGCCCTTGTATCTGCATAAGCCGTAGTCTTTAAGAAACTGAATCGCAAGATGATACTGGTCTTCTTCAAGTTCCCCTTGATGCTGTTTTATTATGTCTATGATTTCACCGGTAGGCTCGCAGGGGAGAGGATAGTACAATCCTGCCGCCCTCACATCGTCAGGCGTCATGTTCATCTGGGTAACGATTTCTCCTGTAGGTTTAATTAAGCCCAAGGAGATAGCATTAATCATTGATTGTTTGTAGGCCTCGAACATCGAGATGTAGCTGCCGTCTTCTCTGTAGAAAGCAAGCGGGAACACTGCATAACCTGCTAATTGCTGTTCTACGGATTGCTCCAGAGCTTTCAGGGCTTCGTTGTTGATTGAGTTTGTTAAATTTTTCATGGCTTTTTGCCTCCTTTAAATTTTTTACTTCTCTGTTTGTCGTGTATTAACTTTTTACTTTTTTAGTTGTTTTATACGATTTATCAAGTATAGAAAGGGTGAACCTTATGTCATTAGAGAAAAGATTGTCATTTGTAACTAAGCCGGTTAGTGTTCAAAAGGAAAAAATCATACCTAATCCACTGGGCGAATCACAGACAATATATGTAAAAGAGGAGATGTATGAGCCTTCACTTGAAGAGACTATAGCCGAAAGAGTAAAACCTGACCTAAGCTACTTTTTCGATCAAAATAAAAAGCTACGCCTAGAAAGCGCGCCTAACCAAGAATATGATGCTTTTCCGCAAAACGCAGCGTATCAGCCTAACGCGATGTATCCGCAAAATGCAATGTATCCGTCAAATGTAACGTATCCATTTTACGCTGCGTATCCGCAAAATTTAATGTACCAACTAAGTAAAAACTGCCCGCAATCTAACGAAAACAAAATTTTTGTACGCAATCCGTGCGAGGAGGAATATCAGGCGTACAGTGAAGGGTGTCAGTTGGCAGCTTACTATGGATATCAGCAAGGATCTAATCAGGAAAATTTGCAAAAAGCTCTGAAAGAAAATACCAATCGTTTTAATTCAAGAATTAAAACCTTTGAGTTGCCTGCACTTGCAGAACCGGTTGAAGAACATGAGAACCCGGAAATTCGTAATGTTGTAGATTTAGTCGGCGATGACTATCTGAAATGGAATAACGTTGAACCTGTTTTCATAGACGCACCGACCGGTTCCGGTAAAACAACATTCGTGTACAAAAAGCTTATACATGACGCAATTGACAATGGACACGGAATGTTAATTGTAAACAACAGAAGAGTACTGGGTATGCAGCAGAAGCGGCAGATTTACGATATTATCAAAGAAAAGGACGTTGATTTGCTAAAAGGTCTCAAAAAAGAAGAGATCACAGATGAGACTTATATGATTGGACCGGTTTGTGTTACAACATATCATAGTCTAAAAAAACGTTTAATGTCAGAATATCCGGTTAATGAAAGCCTTGATATTCGCTCACAGCTAACAGATTCTGAGTATGAACTATATTGTTGGTCGCAAACACTTAGATATGCCGTATTTGATGAAATACATATTTTCTATGCCGACGCTGAATTCAACGGCTTCTGCCATGAATTACTCAGATACATTCCTTTTGCATTCAGAGATGCCGTAAGAGTGTATATGACGGCAACAAGCTATGAGGTTTTCGATTATATAAAAAAATATGAGGCGATGAAGTATTCGTTAAGACCTACTCAGTCACAGGAACGTTTGCCGTTTTGGCGGAATATGCTGCTTATGGATGAAAAATATCCACGTGTATTCAACTGGAAGGAGTACGAGCAAAACGTTGAGAAACCTGCGCTTACAAGGCTTATCCGTTATACTATCAAGCCGGATTATTCAAGGTATAATCTCGAATTCTTTTATCCCGAACGCAAGAAAAAGGAACATGATGAAGGTGAGATTTCAATCGATAGCAAAGCAATTTCTGCTATAAATTTACATTATAAACTTAATCCAACCAAGAATAAAAAAGTAATTGTCTTTGTAGACGATAAGTCAGTTGGTGAACAGATCTGCAATAGCTTAAAACGCAATAAGGTCACAGCAGCGGTTATTACCAGTGACAAGTCGAAGTCTAAAGACGTCTGGAAAAATATTGTTGAGAATGAGCGCTTTGATGAATCTGTTCTTATATCAACGCAGGTGCTTGACAGCGGCGTAAATATCAAAGACAAATCCGTTAAGAACATAATGATTTTTTACACCGACAGAACTCAGTTTATTCAATCTCTGGGCAGAAAACGCTTAGAAGAAGATGAGGACAATGTAACGGTACGGGCATATGTTCCAAGTCAGAAGAGCTTTTCGGAAAAAATGAGAATGTATATGAATCATGCCGAATTTGCAACTGATGTTTATTGCACAGAAGGTCTACTGGAATATAAAAATAGTTATTTTACTGTATATGCAAAACAATACCTCACAGATGAACATTATAAGCTGTTAAAAAAATCTATAAGTAATTGCGAATGTAATAAAAGGGGCTTTAATGACATTAATAGTAACTCCGATTCTCTGTTCAGAACTTACGTAGAGGACAATAATAGGCACAAAACGCTTTGCTATTTAGATCAAAAAAGAAATCTAAGAACCAATATTTATGTATTGGGCGTTATCCTCGGCAAAATAGAGTATCTTAAGCAATTTGTACATCATGACAATAATGGCAAAGTAAAAGACTATTGTGAAGAGGTCTGCGAATGGCTTGGAAAGCAGAATGTTATTGATGAGTTTAAAGAAAAGCGCAAAGAGCAGTTGAATAATCTTGAAAATGAGCTTTCAAATAATGTTGGCAAGGAAATGCAAGATAAGGAGTTTGAGCATATTCGCGGAATTATTACGAAAACATACATAGATTATTTCCCTGAAGGCAAGCTTTCAGGCAGGACCAATGATTATATCAACAACGTAGGAAAATCTGTTCTGAACGACTTACTTAAAGAACTTGGGTTGGATTTTGCAGTAAATGTCGAGCGTAAAAACGGGAATGGCAAAATTAAAACACAGCATACTTGGACTATCAAAAAGAAGACCGATATCCCCAAAACTACGGAAGTCTGACTGAACAAACAGAATCCGCTATATATCAGTGGATAAAGCGTCTTAACCGCGCCAATGACCCGTCAATCGGACGGAAGAACCTATATAAACAACACATGGCGAATTTTCGGACATTCTAACCATCCGGAAGCTCGCCATATTTTTTTGCGATATTACCTCGGGAAATCGCCAAAAAGTATTCGGATAAATATTTTAAAAATTCCCTTGACATTGACGCAACGTCAAGTAGTATGATAAGATGAGTAGAGGAGGCGAAACCATGGAGCAAAAGCAATTTTACGATATAACAGAAGTCTGCAATCTGCTCGGCATCACATCAAGAACACTCCGATTTTATGAGACAAAGGGCATTATAACAAGCACTACAGCCGGAATATCATCCCGACGGAAGTATACCGAAGAGCAAGTATCTCATATCAGAAATGTCCTTGTTCTTCGCACGCTTGGACTGTCAATAAAATCTATTGCGGAGCTGCAGAATAAGGGTGGAGATTTGAGAGACGCCGTTCTTGAAAAGCGCGCAGAAATCCTTGCGTCAATCGATGCGCGCATACGCGAGATAAATCTGTTAAACGAAGCGCTGTTGGTGCTGGAATCCGGTAAAAGCATTTTCAAGGAAGATTGGCGGCACAATCCCGACGCAGAAGGCACAGAGGCTGAGGAATTAGCAATTGCACATCTGTGCACCGGCGCCATTCTGAACGGAGACGATGATATCCTATACGAGCATTTAAGCCCCCGCTTGGCGGAGTATCTGCCAAAGAGCGCCTATCAGGCGGTGCGTAAAGACGCTTTTGCACCCGCCGGTGAGTTTGTTTCGGTGGAAAAAACAGTCGCCGATGAAAAACACCCGAATATAATCTATAGCTGCATCAGGTTCTCAAAGCTCGGTATTAGAATCAAATTTGTCTTTTACATCGGAAAGATTGACGGTCTTTGGCTTGACTATTACGATATAAATGCGAGGTAGAAAATGAAAATAAAATTGAAATACGCAGTTACCCTTTATCTGATTATATCTCTTATATACCTTTTAATTCTTTCCGGATGTAATGCCAAAAAGCCGGATGCAGTAGGTTCCGATGATGCAAGCAACACCACTAAAACCATTACGGACGATTCAGCAAACGCTTCCGCCGATGATGGCACACGCAAAGATAATCCCGAAAACAGTATTGTTGAAGAGAGCTTCACCTTGGAAAGTGATGGCTATAAGCTGAACGCTGTATATACATATATCGATGATGGGAAAGCGCATCCGGCAGTACTTCTGATTGCCGGTTCCGGTCCAAGTGATTACAATGAATCGGTCGGAGTTCTAAAGCCGTTTGAAGATATTGCGCAGGGGCTTGCTGAGGAAGGCATTAATTCTCTGCGGATAGACAAGAGAACGTTCAGGTATTCTTCCGAATTTGACATTAAATCCGGCATCGCTGAGGAATATCTTGATGACTGTAACGCCGCTATTGAGTATCTGAAAGCGCAGAATATCTCGGGTTTGTATCTGCTCGGGCATAGTCTTGGCGGGCAGATTGCAACCGAGCTTGCCGCAACTAATGAGGGCATTGACGGTATGATTATCTTTAACAGCTCCGCCCGCCATCTTGCGGATATCGCCTGTGACCAATACTCAGCACTCGACCCCGACAATAAGGGTTCATATGTGACGTATGCAGAATCCGCAAAAAGTGCAACAGCTTCTTCTGCAAAGGGCAATTGGTATTACAGCGCAAGCGATTATTACTGGGCGACCTACAATCAGCTTGATGTTGCAGAAAATATCTCGAAATCCAATGTAAAAACGCTGATTATTAACAGCAAGTTTGATAAACAACTCTTTGATGAAGATATCAATATGTGGGAAGAGCTTTTCTCGGATTCCGAGAATGTTACAATATACGTATATGATGACATAAGCCACTTCGGATATAAGATTGATACATCTGACCCATCAGCCATATACAATGCTGCTGATTTTCCAAGCGAGGTTATCACTTCGTTTGCGGAGTTTATTAATGGGTGAAAGGTGTATCGATTAGACACAAAATCGTCGAAAAGATGTCTTGCAGAACTTGGAGCGTATATCGTTATTAGGATAACAGCGTAATCGGGAATGGCAGAATTGATAAACAGCATAATTACAACCGAGCGGTTTTTCATGTGTCGAAAATCACTCGGTTAATATTTTTGTTTGTGAAAATTTTTTTGCACACAAAAATCTAAAAAACTAATCAAAACCTAATAGAGTTGTGCTATAATAAGCTCGGAGGTGTTCTGAGTGAACGAGAAGATTCTGATTATTGAGGACGAGGAAGCAATACAGAAAATACTCTCCGAGCCGCTTATATTTGCAGGATACGCAGTCACTGTCGCATCGGATGGGCTTGAAGGCATCAACAAATTTCATGAGCAGGATTTCAATCTTATTTTGCTGGATATTATGCTGCCCAAAATCGACGGATATACCGTGTGCGAGATGATACGTCAAGAGTCGCAGATTCCGATTATTATTCTTACGGCACTTGATTCTGAGGACGCTCAGATAAAGGGCTTTGATAAGCTGGCGGATGATTATATCACAAAACCGTTTTCTATAAAACTGGTGCTGAAGCGTGTGGAAGCAATATTGCGAAGAACGCATATAGAAGAGCAGTCTGATACAATTCGATATAAAGAAATAGCGTTGAACGAAGCAGAACGCAAGGTTACTGTATCGGGAAAAGATGTAGCTCTTACTCACTTGGAGTTTGAAATCCTGTTGCTGTTCCTTAAAAACATCGGTCGTGTTTTTACAAGGGATGACATCCTGAATCTTGCTTGGGGATATGACTTTGTGGGTGATGAAAAAGGCGTGAACTTCCACATTATGAACCTTCGCAGGAAGCTGGACGTTGACTATATCGAAACTGTCAGAGGGGTGGGATATAAAATTGCGAAAGAGAATTAAGAACAGCCTGAGCGCCAAGGTGTTTATATGGGTATTCTCCGCTCTTACTGTTTGCAGTACGATTATATACGCCGTTGTGCTGACGGTACTGCCAAAGCAGTATCAGATCACATCGGACAAGCAGATGGAGCAGAATATAGAAGCTCTTGTGTCTGAGCTTCCAAGCATGAGCTATGATGACGGTATCAGGAAAATCTATGATTTCTGCATCCGAAATAACGCCTCCGCTATGCTGATTGGCGATGATACCACATTGAATTTTGGTGAGATACGTTCAGATGAAACGACAGTTGCCACATCAACAATCGGAATGGATGTTGCTTTTTCGGACAGCGAAGCAGAATATATGCTTGTATTGTCTTCTGTATCACGGGTATCAGATAGGATTTCCGACCTGATGCTGAGATTTCTGCCTGTCGTCTTTGCAATTATAATTCTGCTGTCGGTTCTGAGTGCTTTTATCTGCAGTAAGGTTATTGTTACACCTATCGCCAAAATAAGTCACATTTCAAAGCGAATGACCTCGCTAGATATGACCTGGCGCTGTGATATAGAAAGCGATGACGAAATAGGAGTACTCGCTTCCGGTCTGAACACTATGGCAAGTCGGCTGCAAACCACTATGGAGGAATTGGAGAACGCCAACACTCAGCTCACAGCAGATGTAAAGAAATTTCAAGCATTAGAGGAACAGCGCAGAAACTTCTTCGCGGCGATATCCCACGAGCTGAAAACGCCCCTGACCATCCTGAAAGGTCAGATTGAAAATATGATTTTAGGATATGGGGATTATCAAAACCATGAAAAATATCTGCCGGAGGCTTTGAAAGCAACGGAAGATATAGAGTATCTCGTAAAAGAGATTATCTCAATATCCAAAATGGAAAGTATGGATTTGCATGATACTTTGCAGGATGTTTCTCTGCCCGCTTCCATCAATGAAACGATAGAAGCACTTCTGCCACTCGCAAAGGATAAAAATATTCAGATACACCAAAATATCAGTGAGGATATTATAATATCTGCAAACCGAAATCTTTGGAAAAAGGCACTTTCAAACATTATCGGGAATGCCATCAGACATTCGCCCAGCGGGACTGAGGTCTTTATTTCCTTGCAGTCATCAGAGCAAGGAAATACCCTTGTCGTTGAAAATACAGGAGTGTTTATTTCAGAAGCTGACCTGCCGCATATGTTCACTCCGTTCTATCGGGCGGATAAATCAAGAAGCAAAGCCACAGGAGGAAGCGGGCTGGGATTATATATCGTGAAGACGAGCCTTGACCTGCACGGTATGGAATATAAAATCACGAACACAGAAAAAGGCGTTGCGTTTTATCTGAAACTGAATTGAGCATAGCACCGAATAAGCCGTCAGCACACGCTGGCGGCTTATTTAATTAAACCAAAGCCTTATGAAAAACAAGCCAAAAGCTAATCAAAGGTATGTATGATAGATAGCAGAAAGGAGTTGACCCATTGATGAATTTTTCGAAAAGAGCCTTTCTTTATGTCTCACGTAAGAAGGGAAAAACACTTAGCTTGTTTCTATTGATTTTCATTGTCGCTGTTTTTCTTATTTCCTGCTTCGGCGTTTTGAATGCCTCGGAAAGGTTGTCAAAGGATATTCGGTCTTCTCTGGGCGCCGTTTTCTATATTCGTGCAAATACCACAGTATCCACGAATGAAAACGGCGAAACAGAGGTTAGGAAAAACAGCGTCAATATCTCGCAAAAAGCGATAGATGAAATTATGAAAGCAGGGGATATCAGGTACTGCAATCCCATCAATTACGGATTTGCCAAAAGTGATGCTATTCAGTTTATACCGGGTGATAAGCATACGAACGAAAGCAATATGGGCAGGGTGACAGCACTTCGATTTTCTGCTCTTGCCCCTGATTTTGTAGATGAAACAGCCTCTTTGATAGCGGGAAATCATATCACCGAAACCGACAACAGGAAAATTCTTATCAGTGAGCAGTTGGCAAGTGCCAATCATCTGTCAGTTGGTGATGTCATTACATTAACACACGCAAAGCTCGGAGAGCTTGACGGAGCGTACATTGATGAAATCCCCATCAAAACCGCCTATGTTCAAGTGGAGGTATCAGGAATTTATAAGCTGAATATCGAGGATATCTCTATTAAACCAACGGCGGGGGTTGCCGAAAATGAGATATATGCAAGTCTTGATATATTAAATGAGCTTCATGAAAGCGAAGCAGGCATCTATACGGGAGAAGTTGATTTCTACATTACCGACCCTGCACAGCTTGATAGCATCACCCGAAAGGTTCAGCTATTGCCATCTATTGACTGGACAACACATTTTATCCGCACAAATGACTTCCAGTATTCCAAGATAGCCGATGAGCTTCATTCCATCGGTGACTTGGTGAAAATTCTGCTTGTCCTCGTATCGGTTGTCAGTACAGCAGTTCTCACTTTGATATTAACAATGCGCATTCGCGGTCGTATGCAGGAAGCAGGGATTCTGCTTGCGGCTGGAATATCCAAAAAGCAGATTTTAGCTCAGTTTTTGTTGGAGGTGTTGTCGGTTGCCGTTTTGGCGTTGGGCTTGTCCTATATCGCTTCTCTGGGTATTACAAGATTTTTAGGATATAGCCTGTTTGGTGAACTGCAGCCGAACCTGTTGAATGAAGAAATGCTGATAGCAGGAGCGAAAAGCTCTGTTCAAATAGAAAACTATATGAAGCTGGGTATAGCGGAAATATCGCTGATTTATTTGTGCCAATTCGTCGTGATTGCGGTTTCAACACTTGTGTCGTCCATTGTGATTATGCGGCTGAAGCCGAAAGAGATTTTATCAAAGCATGAGTAATGCCATAGGAGGATTTCAAAATGAGTTTCATAAAAAGAGCAGGTCTGTACTGCTTAAGACAACGATTTAAGACTATAGTATTGTTTCTGGTGCTGACAATAATAGCCACTTTTATACTTACAGGTATCGCTATTCGTGATGCCTCAGTGGATGCAACCGCAGATGTTCAGACTGCTATCGGTGGAAAAATAGAGCTTAGCCTTGATACAGAAGGTCACATGGGCAGCGGTCAGCAAAATGGGTGGGGAACAGTTTACGGCTACAATGGCGATTTGATTACGCAGGACATTGTAAAAGCGATTTCAAAGGTAGATGGAGTTGTTGACTATAATACCGAAGACACAGCAGCATATTATGGTGCAGGCGTTGATTTCAAGTATCTGCCGGCTGCATTCGGATTAAGCTATACACCATATGGCGAATCATCCGCCTATACCGCAACGCTATCGTCCGAAAAATGCTCCGCCTTTCAAAGCGGTAAATATAAACTGGTGGACGGCAGGCATATTACGCCTGATGATAAGCATACCAGTTTGCTTTCAAAGGAGCTCGCCGACTACAACAATCTATCTGTTGGCGACAAAGTAAAAATGTACTCTCTGGATTCAGACGCTATCACAGAGTTTGAGATCGTAGGAATTTTTGACGGAACAGAGGGTACTTCTGCAAATGCTTTGACCGTGGACGAAATTCCTGCAAACTGTGGATATATCGACTGCGCGACGTTGTTTGAACTGTTCGGGGATGAGCTCAACGGCTATCAGCAGCTGACAATCTATGTGGAAGATCCTGTCAGCGTCCAAAATGTCTATGACAGGATTTCCGCATTGCCTGAGCTAAAGGGGAAAACACTGAAACTCAGCATTGATACAGAAGAGTATGATGTTGTATCTGCACCTTTGGAGTCTCTGCAAAAGCTGGTGAATACAACAATCGTGATTATTGCCGAGGTCAGTGTTGCTATCTTGATATTACTTCTGACAATTTGGATTCGCGGTCGTAAAAGAGAAATCGGTATATTGCTTTCTATAGGAAAAAGCAAAGCAAATATCCTTTTGCAGCTCTTTGCAGAAACCTTTATCGTGGCTTTTGCTGCATTTGCGGCATCTATCCCATTAAGTAATCTGATAGCGGCAAAAGCGGGCGAATTCTTAGTGTCAAGAGTGACAGTAGGGACAGCCAATCTCGATGTTCATGTTGACCCGGTTTATCTTATTCCGCTTTATCTGATTGGCATATCGCTGATTGCTATAGCGGTTATTGCATCATCGTGGACGGTTGTCCGTTCAAATCCAAAGGATATTTTAGCAAAATATGAGTAGCGCCGCAAATGGCATAGGAGGACATGAAAATGAGTATATTAGAAGCTCGCAATATTAAGTATTCATATGACGGACACAAAGCAGTTCTTAAAAATGTATCAATTGGATTTGAGGTGGGGAAAATTTATGCCATCATCGGTTCGTCAGGCTGCGGCAAAACAACGCTGCTTTCCTTGCTTGGCGGATTGGATAATCCGACAGACGGTCAGGTACTGTTTCAGGAAAAAGATATTGATAAGAAAGGTCTTGCATGGCATCGTAAAAACAATGTGGCTTTCATTTTTCAAAGCTATAATTTGATTGACTATATGACGCCGGCTGAAAATGTGGCTCTGACATCCAAGCTCCCGCCGCTGCCGATTTTAGAGCGCTTGGGGCTTACAAAGGAAGAATCAAAGCGAAATGTACTTAAGCTTTCAGGCGGTCAGCAGCAGCGAGTTGCAATCGCGCGTGCGCTAGCATCCGATGCCAAAGTCATCCTTGCAGATGAGCCGACAGGAAACCTTGACGAAGATACAGCAGCTGGGATTACTGCCATCTTAAAAGAGTGCGCCCATCAAATGAACAAATGCGTGATAATAGTAACGCATTCAAATGACCTTGCAAAGCAGGCAGATGTTGTACTCAGACTAAAAAATGGCGAGGTAATCCTTGAAAAGATATAGCAAGTATCAGCCTGTTTCAGGATGGCTACATCGCTAAAGCTATAGGGTTTGAAACACGAACGACAGCACTCGTGTTTTAAACCCTAAAATCATATACATACGTACTTACCGATAAAACGGGAAAGAACCTGAGTAATTGAATTATTGAACCAAGTCATTTAATATGTATCTTCCCAAACATAAATAATCATTTACTTTAAATGAACAAATCGATATTGACAAATCCTCAAAAAGAGCATAATGTAGCTATAATAAAGAAAATTATTGAGGAGAATACATATGAGCCTTCACAAATTTGACTATACAAAAATCTACACAGCTGACAAAGTAACAAAAAGCAGCGAATGCATATATATCAAAGACACCTGTCGCACAACCGGAAATTTTGCAGTTGTCATGAATGCAGGAAGCTATGCTGAGTGGAAAATCGAATCCTGCAAATCAGGAAAATTTACGATTACAGTAAAATACTCTTCCGATATCGACAGTGAGATAATGGCGATTTTAGGTATCAATTCGGAAGAAAAAGCAACCCTCAAATTTGTACCCTGCCGGTATTACGCAAGAACGAAAAATGAATACAGAACAGGCGTTATGCGATGTGCCAGAGCAGTAGTCGAATTAGAAAAAGGGGAGAATACTATATTTATCAAGCTCCCCGAATACGATAAATATGGTACTGTCAGCATTGACACAATCTCTGTTTCGGACGGCTGGCTCTGTGAAATGCGCCAGCCCATCTATGATATTTCCGATTTTACGACCGATAATGACGGCACAGCCGACTGCACCGAAGCCTTTCAGCGAGCTCTTGACTGCTGTAAGGACGGCGGCGGAACACTCTACATTCACGATGGTGATTATCTTATCAGTGGAGCAGTCATTAATTCTGATACAACGGTTTATGTTGATGAAACGGCGAGAATATACGGAAATGATGATCAGAATGCTTATCCTATTCACAACGTCTCTCATACATATATCCAGGAATACAGCAATGGATTAAAGCGCTGTTTTATTCGGAAGGCAGTGAAAACATTGTAATCACTGGCGGCGGAATCATCGGCATAAAGAATGGTGACAGCGATATTTTTGAAGGACGCGAATGGCAGAGACCAACAGTTGTAACGTTTATTTCGTGCAGCAATATAGTCATCAGCAATATTGATATTAAAGAGTCCGGCTCGTGGACGGTTATCCTTCTGGAATGCAGCAACGCGATTATAGACAGTATCAACCTTGACGCCGCCAATCACATTAACCGCGATGGAATTGACCCGGTGGATTCGGAGGATATTTTCATCACCAATTCCGCTCTTCTGTCCGGCGATGATGTTATATGTCCGAAAAGCGGGACATATAAAGGAGTACAAAATCTGCACGTAAAAAACTGCACCCTGAGTTCCTGCGGCGCTAACGGAATCAAGTTCGGTTCAAGCTCATATCAGCAGCTCAAGCATTGCACATTTGAAGATATTGTTATGATTCACATTAATTTAGCCGGGATTTCGCTTGGCTCGGCTGATGGGGCAGATGTTGAGGATATACATTTTCGCAATATTAAAATGTCTTCAGTCAGGGTGCCAATCAGTATGCTGAATGGCGGAGGCGTCCGCGGCAGGAGGATTAACGGAGCACCGATGAAGAGGGAATCCATGAAAAACATTACCATCGAAAATCTGATTGCCGGTAATCTAAGAGATAATTTTGGTTCGCATATAGACGGACGGTGCGGGGACGGAGTGCAGGATAGAATCTCGGATATTCTTCTCAAAAACGTCCACATTGAATGCAAAGGCGGATATTGCGGTGAGGCGCCTTCACAGCCTATCGAATATAATGGTGAATATCCCGATTATTACTGGTGCGAGCCGACTATGCCGGCATACGGTCTTTATGTACGGCATACCGATAATATTCGTTTGGAAAACTGTGAATTTGACTTGCTTTCTGACGACAGCAGGGAAGCGGTTTTGTTTGATGATTGTACTGATGTTTTGAGAGATTAGTGAGTTACTCCCCGGTCACAAGAAATAAACTGTGTAACCGCAATAATTTATAAAGTGTAGATAATACTAACGGCTCAGGGGCAAAATAGCTCCTGAGCCGTAATTCTCTCTATATTCAACCATATATTATCCCCATGTAGCACGGGGCGACGCACCCCGGAACATAAATAAATACATGGAGGTAATATCATGTCTAACGTCAAAACTAGCACCAATGCCAACATCACCACAAACGAATCCAAAACATCTGTCCCCGAATCTCATGAAGAAGAAACCATCTTCTGTCACTGCTGTGACAGAGAATATCCCTTGTCCGCCCTCACGATTGTTGAGGGCGGTTTTTATGTCTGTGAGAGCTGTCTTCCAGATAATACCGTAGCTTGCTATAACTGTGGCTCAATACTCCTCCTTGAAGACAACGCAGGCTCGTCAAGTCTCCCTCTATGTCAGGACTGCTATGACGACCACTACAACACCTGTGTAGACTGTGGAAGAATAATCCACGCAGATGACACCTATTATCGTGATCGCTGTGACGATGACCCCTATTGCTATGACTGTTACAGTAGACTTGAAAGAGGCTACGGCGTAGAGGATTACTATTACAAACCCGACCCCATCTTCTACGGCGAAGGTGGCAGATTCTTTGGAGTAGAACTTGAAATAGACGAAGCCGGCGAAAGTGATAGTCATGCAGATATAATTATGTCAGTAGGAAACACAAACTTTGACCATATCTACTGTAAGCACGACGGTTCACTTCACGATGGTTTTGAGATAGTCACTCATCCAATGACCTTAGATTATCACCTTAATAAAATGCCTTGGGCTGATGTTCTGAGAGAAGCTAAAATCATGGGATACATATCTCATCAGGCAGGAACTTGCGGCTTGCACGTCCACGTCAACAGAACATCATTAGGTAGAAACATTGAAGAGCAGGAATCATGCATAGGCAGAATCCTATTCTTCTTTGAGAAACACTGGGATGAGCTTCTCAAGTTCTCACGCCGTACCCAACGCCAGCTTGACGATTGGGCAGCCCGCTACGGTTACAAGAACTCTCCCAAAGAGCTTATGGAGCACGTCAAGAAAGGTACAAGCAGAGGAAGATATGCTTGTGTAAATCTTCAGAACTACAACACCATAGAGTTCAGAATCTTCAGAGGCACATTAAAGCTTAATACTCTCCTTGCCACTTTGCAGTTAGTAAATAATATCTGCGAAGTGGCTTATTATTTGTCCGATAATGATATCCAGAAGCTTTCTTGGACGAGCTTTGTCAAGGGTTGTAAAGAGCCTGAGCTTATTCAATATCTGAAAGAACGTGAGATTTACATCAATGAGCCAGTCAATGTGGAGGAGGAAATATAATGTGCTGCTTGTTTGGAATACTCGATTATAACCACTCACTGAGTAAGCGGCAAATGAACCGCTTGCTTACAGTCCTTTCGACCGCTTGTGAAGCAAGAGGAACTGATGCTACAGGAATAGCCTATAACTTCTCAGGCAGACTTAGGGTGTACAAGCGCCCGCTTCCTGCACATATCATGCGCTACAATGTCCCAGAGGGAGTAAACGCAGTTATGGGTCACACCCGAATGGCTACTCAGGGAAGCGAAAAACTCAACTTTAACAATCATCCTTTTTACGGTAGAGCAAACGGTAGTTTTGCTCTTGCTCATAATGGAGTTATCTACAATGACGAGCAGATAAGGAAAACCGAAAATCTGCCATTGTCCCACATTGAAACCGACAGCTATATTGCCGTTCAACTGATTGAAAGCAAGCACGAACTCAGCTTTGATTCGCTCAAATACATGGCTGAACAGCTGCATGGAAGCATGACTATAACCGTCTTAGATTCAGCAGATAATCTCTACATCGTCAAAGGAGATAATCCGCTTTGCCTATACCACTATCCCGAGAGAGGGCTTTACATCTACGCCTCGACAGAAGAAATATTAAGGGCAGGTCTTAGAAAACTACATCTCAACTTCGGCAAGTACGAAAAAGTCAAATTGGATAGTGGTGAAATCTTACGGATAGACAGCGCAGGCAAACAAACCCGCTCCAAATTCGATGACATGGAGCTTTACTATGGCTACGGCTTATACCCATACCATCACGGATGGGAAGACATATGGTCTGCTCCAAGCAATCCGTCAACAACCATATTAGATCCTGCTGAAAAGCAATATCTCGATGATATGAAGCATATAGCATATCATTTTGGCTATCTTCCTGATGATATTGACGAGTTAGTCGCTGAGGGGTACACGCCGGATGAAATAGAAGAGTTCCTATTTGCATAAAAAAGGAGATATCACAATGTCAAAAATAACAGTCTTAGTAATCAAGCCGGAGCGAAAGCCATACATAAAAGAAATCGAGAACACCCTCAAATCTTTACAGCATGAAGTAGGCGGATACATCCAAGCCGTATATCCATGGGAGGAGCCAGTCGCATTAATCGTTGACGAAGAATCGAAGCTGAAGTCATCCCCATTCAACCGTGCCCTACGTGATGAGCAGGGGAATGTCTACGACTACATAGCAGGAACATTCCTAATCGTAGGCTTGGGAGAAGATTTCGCCTCGCTCCCGCCAGAACTCATCACGCATTTTTCTGAGATGTTTGCCAAGCCTGAGATTATGCTCAATCTAGGAGGGCAGATAATCATCGCTCAGATATGATGATTAGTCTTGCTAATGTATTAATAATCGTGGATTATCTGACTATCGGGCAAACACTTTAATCCTGTAAATTCAATTCACAACCGATATACACAAGTCAATGTAAAAATTTACAAAGCAACATACATATATTAAAAATATATTGGGGCCCCGTTGGGGAAGGACGTCAACGTTCTTCCCCTTGCGTGTATTAATAGGAGTTGATAATATGCCCATATTTAAAACAGCAAACAGTAAAGGAAAGTATCATGATTTAAAAGCCAAAGAGCAGGTTATAGGCTATATTATGAATCCTGCGAAAACACCTCACGGATTTCGTGGATGTGTTATGGCAGATTCGGATAATATCGCTCAGAGTATGAATGAAGTGTCCGAAAAATACGGTAAAACAGACGGTGTACAGTGCAGACACTTTATAATGTCCTTCAACAAGGGCGAGGTTAGAAACTGCAAAGAAGCTAATATAATTGCAGGTGAAATCGCAGATTATCTCGGAAGAGAATATCAAGTGGCATATGCAGTCCATGAGGATTCATATTATCCTCATATACATATAGCCATGAATTCGGTGAGCTTTTTGGATGGTCACAGATACTACGGCACCAAAAAAGAACATCATGAGATGATGGATTCTATAAACAGAATACTTCGCCGATACAACGCAGGAAGGCTGATTTATATGTCCAATACATAAAATAAGGAGGCACCCGCCTTGAAGAAAAAACTCAATTACAGATTTCACAACCCGAATCCGGCGGATGTCACCGTTGATCACTTAATTAAAGTATTTATGCAGGTGAATATCCAGAAGGTTGAGAAGGCTGTCCAAGACGCGAAAATGCGCAGGATAGCTGAAGATAATCAGAAAGACCGTTCTGCTTAGGAGCGGTCTTTGGATTTCTTATCTGTATTATTGGTTTGAGAAGGGTTTTATTTTTTGTATTATATCTATTGTTACGATTCAAAAGATTTAGTTATTGAAAGGATTGAAAAACATGGTATTGTGGTGTATAATGTTTAGTAAATGATTGTAAACGATGCTGGTCGGAGAATAGCATATGGACGAAAGCGAATTAATGGTTGCCCACGAAGCGACAAGATATAACAGAGACATATTGAAGCGGGACAGTAACTGCGGTTGTTTTCATTGCTTGAAAGTATTTTCGCCATCTGAAATTAATGAATGGTGTCCTGAACCAGACTGTGACGAAGTTACAGCTATATGCCCTTACTGCGGCGTAGATTCAATAATCAGTGAAAGTTCCGGCTTTCCAATAACACAAGTGTTTTTGCAGGCTATGCATAACATGTGGTTTGGAGAGGATGACTAAAATGTGTAACCTAAACAAATTTGAAGGATGTCACTTTGATGGAGCAATATGGAATGCGTTCGGATATGCCGTCAAATTCCAATCAATATCCCGATTTTCAAAAAGCACGGCGAGAACAGAGTATAGTTAGTTGAGGAGGCTTGCATGGATAAAAAAAGTATGATATTACGTTACTGTCAGGAGCAAGGAAAAGATGTAACAGCTAAGAATATTTTGGATGCACTTTTTCCGGGAAAGCAACAGCCATACATAAATTCTTCGATAAATGAGCTGGTGCAGGATAAAAAGATGATACGGATTGACACACGTCCATATACAGTTCATATTCCAAAAGCCGGAGAGGCAATACCGGAAGTGAAGAACTATTCAAGAGGAGATAATAAGAATAGCAGTAGAAAGAAGCTATCATTTGAAGTTGCACGTCCTTGTCCGGAAGAGGCAGATAAGTACATTCGCGCATGGGATGAGCTTGAAAATTATAGATTGCAGGAGTCGGCACTTGACAAGCTTTTCTTTGAACTTTGTCCGGAGAATAAGAACATCGAGGATATTCTGATTAAAGTTGCTGCACTTAATGATTTTTACAGCACAAATATTTTCTCGGTATATCCTGTTGCTAAGAGGATTTTTTCTTTGGATATTGACAATAGGCTTATAATTGGTGACTTGTCCCTTGTAAATGATATTTCAGTTGTACAGATGGCTAATGGAACAGAAAAGAACTTCTATTCATTTGCAACAAAATACTGTAGCCATCACAGACCGAATCAGTACGCCATCTATGACAGCTATGTAGGTAAAATCCTGTGCTATTTTCGTGAGAAGGATGGCTTTGAAAGTTTTACTGATGGGGATTTGAAAAATTATCCAAGATTTAATGCAATCCTCAATCAGTTCAAGCAATTCTACGGATTGCAGGATTATGATTTGAAAATGACAGATAGATACCTGTGGCAGCTTGGTAAGGCAGTGTTCCCACGGGAGTATAAATAAGGCCATTAAGATTCAGGAGGTACAAAAATGCAGCATGAATGTAAAATAACCGTATTGGAAACAAAGGTCTTTCCTGAACTTCAGGAGAAGTATTTGGCCGATCCGCATTCCGGCGCTTGTCCTTGCTTTAAGGCAGGGGACACTTTTCTTTTGAAAAGGACGCCAGAGCAGGATGACTTTTATCATATGATGAACGGCAGATTCTGTGGTGAAGCGTGGGATGCTATCAGCAGATATGTTTACACAGCTTTGCAGGGCGGCTCTATCATGCACAAGTGGACAAACGACGAGCGCATGATGATTACCTGTTGTAATGATGGCACACGGCCTGTAATCTTTAAAATTGAGCGGATTGATATTCCCGAGACCGATGAGGAGAGGGAATGGCTCGAAAAGCAGAACTTTAAAAACACTGTTGATGATGCTTATACAGGATGACGGATTGCATTTTTGCCATCTAACCGGATTGACAGCAAGCAGTATACCAATCTAAACTTTAGGAAATATCTTGCTTTTCAGCGGTTGTGTATACTATACTGATTCTTATACATCAGAAGCATCAAATTGGCTGCAGTAAATTCATTTATTAAGGATAAATTCTATCACACGATGAATAAGAGCGGAAAAGTGTACTTAGCGTTTGGCAATCGTCAGAAAGGATTCAAATAATGCGTGACCTAAACAAATTTAAAGGATGCCTAATCGGTGGAGCAGTGGGCGACGCCCTTGGATATACTGTAGAGTTCATTCCAGCGAACATTATTTTTGAGAAGTATGGTGAGAGATATATAACTGAATACGAGCTTCGAAACGGCGTTGCAGAGATATCCGACATATCCAGATGACCCTCTTCACGGCAACCGGTCTTCTCCTTGGAACCACCAGAGGCATGACAAGAGGTAACATGGGTGACTATGCCGAGTGTTACATAGCACATAGCTACCGCGATTGGTACAGGACCAGACCGAAAAATACTCCTTATCCGGCGATTTTCACTACTCCTGGCTGATAAATATCCCGCAGATGTTTAGCCGCAGAGCGCCTGGAAATACCTGCTTATCAGCGCTGGAATATGGCTGCAACGGTACACTTAGAATGATACTATTATCTCATGCAATTTCAAATTTATTGAGTTAATTAGCAATTTTAATATACACTGATATTTCGGCACATTTACAATATAACATTAAATTTGCCGAAAATCTATTGACTAGCGAAATTATTTCGGCTATAATAATATCATAATAAAAATTAGCCGAAAAAACAAATTAGGTGGTGCAATATGGAGTATATCAGACGTCATATGGAAGAGCAAATTCTTAGGCTTAGCAAATCTTATTCTGCCATTTTGGTTACAGGTCCGCGTCAGGCGGGCAAAACAACAATGCTTCGTTCTCTTGCAGAAAAAGAAAATATCGGGCGGGAGTACGTCACGCTTGATGATTTTTCGGAAAGAGATATGGCAAAAAACGATCCCGCTCTGTTTTTGCAGCTTCATAAACCGCCGGTGTTGATTGATGAGGTGCAGTATGCACCGGAGCTGTTCACCTATATCAAAATTTATATTGATGAGCATCATAACCCAGGCGATTTCTGGATGACAGGCTCGCAGATTTTCCGTCATATGCGCGGTGTGCAGGAATCTCTTGCCGGTCGTGTGGCATTACTGCATATGTCGCCAATGTCTCAGCGTGAAATCATAGGTGCACGGTGCATGCCTTTTATCACTGATTTTGGTGTTCTGTTTTTTGAAAGCAAGAGAATCACTCCGATTGAAACGCCGAAGATGTTTGAACGAATTTGGGATGGCTGTATGCCGGGACTTATAAGTGGGCAATTTGTCAACCGAAACATCTACTATTCTTCTTATCTTTCAACCTATGTGGAACGGGATGTGCGCGAGCTTTCCGGCGGTATTGATGCATTAAAATTTAATCGCTTCGTGACAGCTGTTGCCGCAAGAACATCTCAACTTCTCAATTATAAGGCGATTGCCGATGATTCGGATATAGATATGCCGACCGCAAAGGCGTGGTTAAATATTCTTGAAACGCTGGGAATTATCTTTCTTCTGCATCCATACTCCAATAATGTGCTGAAAAGGACAATAAAAACGCCTAAGGTGTATTTTTATGATACCGGACTTGTTTGCTATCTCACAAAATGGTCGTCACCTGAGGTTGCACAAAGTGGTGCAATGAGTGGAGCATTACTTGAGAACTTTGCGGTGTCTGAGATTATGAAAAACTATCAGAATGCAGGTCTTGAACCATATCTGTATTTCTATCGTGACCGTGATGCTAAAGAAATCGATATTATCATAGAAGGCGACGGCAAGCTATGCCCGCTCGAAATTAAAAAGACCACCACGCCTGATAAGCGTTTTACGCGTGTCTTTAGCGTAATCGATAAATCCCCATTGATATTAGGCACAAGCGCGATCCTTTGCATGGCAGAGCATTTCGGAGCGTTCGACAGAGATAATTTGATTGTACCCATTTGGATGATATAATAGGGGACAGAGCAATTTCTTTGCAGCAAAGATTCCAGATTCAGTATATTAAATTTCATAGTGCAACCCAAAAAAAGATGTTGACAAATCAACATCTTTTGCTATAATAAAGCCTTGCAAGACATTTGTACACAAGTCTAAAATATATATTTCAAAACATGAAAGGTCAAAAGCATGAATCCGCTATATAAAATCTATTGCAGAATATTTCAGATTGGATTGCGAATCGCACTGCCTATTCTGCCATATAGGAATCCCGAGATAATTGACAGAATATCCGACGTTCCGCAGCTTGTGAAAAAAGCTAATCTGAAAAAGCCGCTTATTATAACCGACGGCAATCTATCAAAGCTGGGCGCCGCCGAGGGCTTAAAGGGATATCTCGAAAAGGAAGGCGTAGATTTTGCCTTCTATGACGGCGCATACCCGAATCCAACTACGGAGCTTGCCAAAGAGGCTTATGGAATTTACAAAGCTAACGGATGCGATTCAATCATCGCCCTCGGCGGCGGCTCACCCATGGATTTGTCAAAGGCGGTGGGGGTTCTGGCTGTCAAACCTAAGGCAAAGCTTCGCAGGATGGCGGGAATCCTCAAGGTCAGAAAGCGCATACCAACGCTCATAGCCATCCCCACGACCGCAGGAACAGGCAGCGAAACCACCCTTGCGGCGGTCATGATAGACTCCGAAACAAGGCATAAATTTGCCATAAACGATTTTCCTCTAATACCGCGGTACGCTGTTTTAGCACCCGAAATGATACATACCCTGCCGCCCTCCATAGCGGCGGAGACAGGTATAGATGCACTAACCCACGCCGTTGAAGCGTACATAGGTCGCTCAACAACTAAAGGAACAAGGGCGGACGCCATGGAAGCGGTCAGGCTGGTTTTTGAGAATCTTGACAAATCCTGCAACCATGAGAGCACTGAGGCAGAAGCGGCTATGCTCAGAGCCTCCCACCTTGCTGGCAGAGCCTTCACAAGGTCTTACGTCGGCTACGTTCACGCCGTTTCCCATAGTCTTAGCGGAAAATATAATCTTCCCCACGGCAGAACCAACGCGACGCTATTGCCTGTCGTTCTTAGGATGTACGGCTCATGCGTTCACAAAAAGCTTGCAAGATTGGCTGTCTGTGCGGGTCTTGGGGATAAGAGCAACGGCGCAGAAAGCACAGAAAGCGTGGAAGTTCTGGCGGAGGCTTTTATCTCCGCAATTGAAAAGATGAATACAAGGCACGGTATACCCGAGTATATCCCCGAAATCAAAGAGGAGGATATCGGGATACTTTCCCGGTATGCCGCAAAGGAAGCAAATCCGCTCTATCCCGTACCCAAGCTGTGGGATGCGCAGGAGCTTGAAAGTATCTACAGAAAGGTGATGAAAACCAATGGATAAAACCGAAATTCAAAAGCTTTTAGATGGCCAAAGGAATTTTTTCCTAACCGGCAAAACCCTGCCGATAGCCTACAGAAAGGAAGCTCTTAAAAAGCTTTATAAAGCAGTTGAGGATAATGAAGCCCTCCTTACCGATGCGCTTTATTCCGATTTGGGAAAGAGCAGACAGGAAAGCTATATGTGCGAAATCGGGCTTGTGAAGAGCGAAATCGGATATATGCTCCGCCATATGCGCAGTTTTGCAAGGGAACGCAGGGTTCATACTCCGCTTGCTCAGACTCTTTCAAGAAGCTTCATCAAGCCTTCTCCATATGGCAATGTTCTTATTATGAGCCCATGGAATTATCCGGTTTTGCTAACTCTTGAGCCTTTGACGGATGCTCTTGCCGCCGGAAATACAGCAATCATCAAGCCGAGTGCATATTCGCCCGCGGTATCGGAGGTCTTGGATAAGCTCATCAGCGGCTGTTTTCCTAAGGAATATGTCGCAGTCGTCAAGGGCGGACGGCAGGAAAACTCCAGCCTTTTGGACTGTGATTTTAACTATATCTTCTTTACGGGGAGCAAGACGGTCGGCAAAGAGGTAATGAAAAAGGCATCCGAAAGGCTTATACCCATCACCTTGGAACTTGGCGGTAAAAGCCCCTGCATCGTGGATAAATCCGCCAATATCAAGCTTGCAGCGAAAAGAATAGTTTTCGGTAAGTTTGTAAACTGCGGTCAAACCTGCGTCGCGCCGGATTATATTTACTGCGATTCAAGCGTCAAGGAACGGTTAGTTGAGGAGCTGATAAATCAGATTCAAAGGCAGTACGGCGAAAGCCCTCTTGATAACAATGACTACGGCAAAATCATTTCAAAAAAGCATTTTGACCGAATAGTAGCGCTGATTGATTCGGAAAAGACAGCGTTCGGTGGCAAAACCATCCCGCAGTCTCTTAAAATCGAGCCGACTATAATTGATAACGTCAGCTGGTATGATGCCGTTATGCAGGAAGAAATCTTCGGACCCGTCCTGCCGATTCTTGAATATAAGAGCCTTGAGGAAGCTGCGGATAAAATCAATTCGATGGATTCGCCGCTCGCACTTTATATCTTCTCCTCGGACAAAAGGAATATAGACTTCGTTAAGAACCGCATACAATTCGGCGGAGGATGTATCAATGATACCCTTATACACCTCGCAACAAGTGAAATGGGCTTCGGCGGAGTAGGAGCAAGCGGCATGGGCTCATACCACGGCAGAGCTGGATTTGATGCGTTTTCGCATAAAAAGAGCATAGTCGATAAAAAGACTATTATCGACCTGCCGATGAGATACCAGCCGTATACCAAGCTTTATGAGAAGATGGTGCGGTTCTTTCTTAGGTGATAGCGAACTGAATATAAAATCCGCCCTGAAAGGATTCATTTTTCAGGGCGGATATTTTATTGCATCTGTCAATTTTGTTCCATTCAAATCAAGGCATTAAGTGGGGATAAAGAGTAAGTGCAGATGTGGTATGCGGAACGGTATATACACAAAGAGAAGCATAACGTAAAATGACCTACCACCATTTCAAACCTCATCTCTAAAGCCCCCCTTTCTCACACCCGCCGCAATCACTGCACCCATTACAGCAAATCCTCATCCCGCAAGTCCGACAGCGTTCCCGAAAACGTGGCACATACAACCTTTCCTCAGGAATCAGATACCCCCAGTCATCATACAGCTTAAAATGCATCGGCTTGCCCTGATAGCTGAGTCCCGACCGATACGCCTGCTGACTTTGCAGACTGTTTCCTTCAAGCTTATACAGCTTCCCATCCTTTACAAACCTGCGCCCCGTACCGCAGAATACGAAGGTAACATCAAAGTCCACACACTCCTCCCTGAGCGATTTCACCCAGTCATAATGGCACGGTCTGGCACCATCATAATTCTCGCCGTCGCAAAGCACCTGTTCAATCTGACCTGATTCAAGATATTTTCGTATGCTCACAGGCCCGATAAATGGCGCACACATTATGCCCTTGTGCTTGAATGGAAGCTCTAAAAGTATCGGGATACGCTCATCGGCGCGTTTTTGATTCTCCGCCGTTACGTTGAAAAAGATATTCTCCCAGCCGTTGCCCCAGTTATATGGGAGATGGTCTGCGACCCTCTCCGGGCGTTTAGTTAGAAGAAAGAACTTCACATCAGGGCGCTGTGACATGATTTCCCACGCCTCATCCCGCCATTGGTCGGCATCTTCTAAGAAAAAATCGCTGGTCATACATACGCGAATCATTTCGCCGCTTTTGACTTTGTAGTTTCCCTGACGATCCTTTTGCAGGGGATATCTGAAATTCGTCTTAGTCCTGTAAATGTCGCCGCCATCTTTATCTCTCATGCGGTCCAAAAAGAACATATAGCAGTGGTCGCAGCCCTCACTTTTTCTTCGGCATCCGTGCCAGGGGTTCCATATATCATGCATTGTAAATCATCTCAATTTCACGAATCAGACTTTCCGGGATACTCCGCGGTCCGCGCACCGCATAAACCCCATGCTCCTGTAACAATTTCATCCCGATGGGATATTTTTCATAGCTCTGCACAAGCTGAAGCCTCATCACATGGCTCATGCTCACGTTATCGTCGGAATATCTGTAAGGGATATCTACCTCTACCGCCTTGCATTTGTACCTGATGGCGGAGACGGGCGCGGTTACGTACATATATACTGTATCACCCACGGCAATGTGATTGCTCTGCTTCCAAAGAAAGGTATGCTCCGGGTTCTCGTTAATGGCTGACTCGATGTCGTAATACTTGGGGTTTGCAGGAACAAGCCAATTTGTGTTTCTCAATACGTGACCGGTGCGATTGCTTTTTTCTTTCGTGATTTCATAGCTCATATCCAGCAAAGGAAAAATGTCTTTAGCGGGAACAGTGCCGTCCAAAAGAATAGTTATCCAGCTGTCACGGTGCATATGATATGCCGGAAGATATCCCGGAACCTCCCGCAGAGAACCCGATAGCAGGGGATCGTACTTGATATTCAGAACATCCACATATTCCTTGCCATTAAGCCCGAGCTTCTCCCTCGGCACATCCATAAAAAGTGCATACCACTTTTTAGAAACGGCATGGCGTAGTACAAGGTAAGAGGGAGCTATCCGAAACGGCGCATCCGGGACGGTTTTGTAGGTCTTCCTCGCATAATCCAGAAGCTGTTCTTTAATCGTTTTCATGCTTGAATCCCCACACCATAATCTGATAAAAAATCGGCATCAAATCTCTACCTTTTTCTGTGAACGAATACTCAACGTGGGGTGGTATCTCGTTAAACTGCACACGCTTTATAAAGCCGTCCTCCTCAAGCTCCTTCAAGACGTTGGATAGGGTAGCGTTTGCAATGCCGGGAAGGTCTCTTTTTATCTCACCGAAGCGGGCGGGGTCATGTATGCAAAGCTCATATAAAATCTGCGATTTCCATTTGCCCTGAAGCTTTTGAAGAAGCGGCGTAACAGGGCAGTTTCCCTGATCGGTCACAATTCCTTTCTTGACGTCTACAAGATATTGCTCATAGCTCATATATTCCTGATTGTTCATGCTGGTAATCTCCTTGTTACTATGTAATAAAAAAGTTACTACTTGATTTCTTTTATGAATATAGTATAATATTATTACCATGAGATGTCAAGACGTCAGCCGTTTATTTCGATATGCTGACCTGAGAAAGTGAGATTTATATGCCGATTAAAGAAATAGAAGTTAAAAGCGTAATGACGAAATCCAATCTGCCTGTAGCGGATTTCTCTGTTAATCCCTATGTGGGATGCACACACGCCTGCAAATACTGCTACGCTTCCTTCATGAAGCGCTTTACCAATCACCCCGAGCCTTGGGGAAGCTTTGTCGATGTGAAGTACTGGCAGGAAATCAAGAATCCCACGAAATACGCAGGTAAGGAAGCCTTCATCGGTTCTGTAACAGACCCCTATCAGCCCTGCGAAGCGGAATATAAGCGGACAGGAGCCTTGCTGGAACAGCTGCAGGGAAGCGGAATAAGCATAAGTATCGCCACAAAATCAGACCTTGTTCTGCGGGATATCGATCTTATAAAAACATTCCCGAACGCCCGCGTTTCATGGTCTATAAACACCCTTGACGAGGATTTCCGCAGGGCGATGGACAACGGAGTAAGCATAGAGCGCAGGCTTGCAGCCATGAAGCAGTTTTACGATGCGGGAGTGCAGACAACCTGCTTCATATCTCCGATTTTCCCCGGTATCACCGACCTTAAAGAGATAATTCTCGCGGCGAAAGACAGGTGTAATCTTGTCTGGCTGGAAAACCTGAATCTGCGCGGCGACTATAAGGGAAGAATTCTTGACTGGATTCACGATAACCATCCCGAGCTGGATGGGCTGTATCACAGCATCTACGCGAAAAACGACCGCACATACTGGGCACAACTCGATGAGGAAATGAAGGAATTTACTGCCGCCAATGGATTTCCGTATGTCCGCGATGATGATTCGAATCGCCATTCGGTGAATTGCCGATTGTTGTGAATTACTTTTTCCATGAAGAGATTATACCGTCTGCTAAGAAAGGAAAGAATAAATAAGAATAGCACCGAATTGTCAAATGCAG
>ENA-UOOD01000651-UOOD01000651.1-human-gut-metagenome-genome-assembly--contig:-CS67-NODE-651-length-40812-cov-20.881419_pt1 | contig 40812 bp, 36 predicted proteins | sample MGYA00242464_ERZ724011 | MGnify/ENA metagenome assembly ERZ724011 | reverse complement strand
TGACCTTGCCCATGGGCGCGTCGAGCGGCTTGAGCATGGCGCGGTAGGCCTGAATTTGGGTTGCATCGAAGGAATATTGCTGCGTAAGCTGCGCCATAGTGGAAAGGCTCTTGGTCATGGACTTGGCCGTTGCCTTGCGCACGGGGCTCCATTTGACGTCTTCAAATTCAGCGGCTGCGGGAGCAGCTGCGGTGGGAGCAGCATATGCAGCGGCTGCGCCGGAGGCGAGCAGCTTGTCAATATCGCGTTCGATGATGCGGCCGTTGGGGCCGGTGCCGGTGGCGAGAGCCGGGTTGACATTGTTTGCGACAGCCTTGGCCATGGCGCGCGGAGAAATAGCCTTGAACTCGGCTGCGGCGGCAGGCGCGGCAACAGCTGCGGGGGCCGCTTCTTCTGCGGCAGGAGCAGCTGCGGGAGCCGGAACTTCTGCACCGGGCTTCAGGAACTCAAACGCATCGCCAGGATTGCCGATGGCGCAGACGTTTGCAAGGCACGGAACCTCGTCGCCGTCTTCATAGAATTTTGCAAGAAGCGTGCCGGCTGCGGTGGACTCGCAATCGAACTCCGCCTTGTCGGTTTCGTAAGAGAAGAGGACATCGCCGACATTGACGGAATCACCGACGTCTTTCTTCCACTCGCCGATGATGCAGGACTCGACCGTGATGCCTTCCTTCGGCATGATAACGGCCTGCGCGCAGGGACCCGCGGGAGCAGCTGCGGCAGCGGGAGCAGCCGCCTTGGGCGCTTCTGCTGCAGCGGCAGCGGGAGCAGCGGAGGCTGCGGGCGCGTTCTTCAGCGCGGAGGTGTCCTCACCGGGATTGCCGATGGCGCAGACGTTGACCAGGCACGGAACCTCGTCGCCGTCTTCGTAGAATTTTTCAAGCAGGGTACCGGCTGCGGTGGATTCGCATTCAAATTCCGCCTTGTCGGTTTCATAGGTGAAGAGGATGTCGCCGACGTTTACCTGATCGCCGACGTTCTTCTTCCACTCGCCAATGATGCAAGATTCGACTGTTATGCCTTCCTTGGGCATCAATACGCCTTCTGCCATAAGTGTTTCACTCCTATTTTATTTCAATAAATTATTTGTTGGCCAGCAGATACTTTTCCGCTTCCGCGCTCCATAGGCCGTTGTGGCGCTTGGTGATCTCGTCAAGCTTTGCAAACAGCGGATCTGTTTCGCCCAGTTTGCCGAAATCGGCGATTGCCGTCAGGGGCAGTTCGATCTGGGTGTAGATCAGCTTCTTGCCGCCGGGAATCTTCGGCAGGTTCAGAACGGTATCGACAACAGCGTTCAGACCGCCGATGTGGGTGATCATGGCAGCGGGGTTGATCTTGCCGGAGGTCATCATCTCGATGGCTTCCTTCATATCGCTGGTGTTGCCGCCGGAGGTGCCGACCACATGGGTGTAGAGATAATGGACGTTGTACCAGTTGAATTCCGCCTTGAACTGGCTGTTGGTCGGGCCAGCAAAGAAGTTGAGGCAGCCGTCGAAACCAAGGATATCGCCGGCCTGCTCAACGACGGGACGAACCGGTGCAAAGCAGATCACATCATCATAACCAGTGCCGCCGGAGAGTTCACGCAGATAGTTGGTATCGCAGCCGGGCTTGGCCGTGTTGACATAGTGCAGTTCAACACCCATTTCCTTCGCGTGCTCAACGGTGTAGATGCTCTGGGCGCGTTCGAGTCTGGCATCATCAATATCGGTAATGACAAGCAGACTTGGACGGCGGTCGCAGTGCAGCGCATAGTCGATCGCGCCGAGGCCCATGGGGCCGACGGAAGCAAGCATTGCCATCTTGCCGCCCTCGACAATACCCATCTGATGCTCATAGGAGCCGGGTTTGGTGTGGTACATGGCGTGGAACGTGCCGATGATGCAGCTCATCGGTTCTGCCAGAGAGCCGTAGAAATAGGTATCGGAATTATACGTCAGAAGATTGTCAGTCAGCAGCGTTTCGATGGGGATGTTGGAATACTGGCTGTCGCCGCCGCAGTACTGATAGGAATAGCCGGGGGCCATCTGGGAGCCCTTGTAGAAGTGGGCAGGCTGGATGGCGAAGCCCTGACCGGGCTTGTACTTATTCTTCCAGTTTTCGCCGACCTCGGTGATCACGCCGCAGAATTCATGGCCAACGATCGTGGGATGCTCTGCAACATCATTTGGGACGCGCTTGTGCTCCTCGCCCTCAACTGCGGCCTTGTAGGTTGACATACAGATCGAGTCGGAAATGACCTTCACCTGAACATCGTCCGGGCCAACCTGCGGGAGTTCGATCTCCTCCAGGCGGAGGTCCATTTTGCCATGGATACGGACAGCTTTCGTTTTCATACGTTCCATTCCTTTCTTGCATTTACCTTGCATAAATCATCCAACCAAAAATGGGATTGTGTTGGTTTGTATTGATTTCACCTTATTGTATCGCAAGAATCCCAAAGTGTCAACGACAAATCCCACTTTCCGATGCGGGATTGCGTTGTTTTTTGTGGGAGCACTTTGCATCCCCCTCCCCTGCCGGACACGGCGGGCAGAAAATGGCTCCCCTGAAAGGGGAGCCGGGGTGCTGGCGCGCCAGTGCTGATATTGTTACCTCTGCACCCTGCGCAGCGTGAGGGTATAGCTGTACTGCGTCCGCACAGAATCGGTTATGGTGTCGGTATAGGTATAATCGACTGCGACGCCGTCCACGACGGTGTGGTATTCGGAAAATACGCAGTTGGACAGCTCGGACGCAGCCTCCTGCAGGGGCTTATCGAGCAGGATATGGCCCTTCTCTGCTCCGGCGAATGCAAACAGGGCGTACTGCATCACGGAGCCGGACGGGATGCTTATCCAGCTATCCGCTTCGCCGCCCTCGGCGTGGTAGACAATGCCCGTCAGAACACCGTTTTCTGTCTGGTATTCCAGCTGCGGCAGGCGGTCGTTGAACATGACGGTCGTTGTCCCACCGTTCGATTGAAAGCTCGATTCTTCCTTCCAACGGCCGTTTTCGTCCAATTCAACATCATAGTCTCCGAACTGACGCAGGATCGTGTTGTAATTTTCCGCGAACTGCGCAACAGTCAGCTCCCCGCGGTAAACCGGGCCGACCGGCAGCAGTACGCGCAGCACGCCGCCCGCGATCAGCAGCGCAGCAAGCACAGCTGCCGCCGCAAAGCGCCATCCGGCGTGATCGCGGATGGTCTGCTCGGAGCCGTCCTCCCACGGAAGCGCCTTCCCCTGCTGCTCGTCGGTATAGCTGACATACAGGCGGTACAGGCGGAAAAACGGCAGATTCAGCCGGATTCCGTACCAGAACAGGTACGCGGTGCGCTCCCGCCCCTCCGCATAGGTCAGCTTTCTGCCGTCCGGGCTTGTCACGCGCAGGCCGAAGAGCCATTTGCCGGGCGTCGTGCCAAACCGGGACAGCAGCAGCGGCTCCAGCAGGAACATCGTGCCGAGCGTCAGAAGCTCCAGAAACAGCATGCCGCCCCGGCTGTTTTTCAGCATGTTGAAGCCAAGAGCCGGCAGGAGCAGCATCCACAGCGTCCGGTAGATCTGGCCGTCGAGCAGGCGCGCGAAGAAGCGCTGCCACGGAAAATGCTCCTTCGGAAGCGTATCGCGTTCGAGCACGCGCTCGGTCTGCATTTCATCGAGATACGGCCTTGCGTCGAGCGTCCGGAACTGCGCATGCGCCTGCCGGAGCCGTCCGGCGATCTCCCCCGCCCGGTCAAGCGCCGCCTTTTCCTTCTGTATGGCCGCAATACGCGCGGAAAGCGCCGCATCCAGCTCTGTTTCGCCGCGCACGATCGCCTTGATCTGCCCGACCGTCAGGCCGAGCGCCCGCAGCAGCTTCACGCGCAGCAGCGTTTCGGCGTCCTCCTGCGAATACTCCCGGTAGCCATTCTCCGCCCGCTCCGGCGAAATCAGGCCCTCAGCTTCATAATAGCGGATATTCGCCCGCGCAAGCCCGGTCTGTAGTTCCATGTCTTTGATCGTCATAGTGTGCTCCTTTTATTGTCCGGCAAGCTTCATATCGTGCACTGGCGCGGGAGCGCCCGAGAGGTCAGGCAGCAGGCAGCTGCCCACCTGTTCGTAGGGGCGATGCCCACATCGACCCGCCGGGAAGTTACGGATTCGCCGAAGAGTTCCATAAAAACAGTGCATTCTGCCGGGCCGATGTGGGCATCGGCCCCTACAACTGTCGCGTTACTCATCCAGCTTCCGCATATCGAAGGATAGATCATAACTTCCGGTCGCGTTCCGCGGGAGTTCCAGTGAGCCGTCTTCGGCAAGGCCGGTGAATCCGGTCGTTATAAGCGAATAGTCGATCTGATAGCCTGCAGCCTGCGTGTGAAGTTCCTGTAACGGCTCGTCCAGAAGCTGCTGCGCGGCAGCGGCAAGCGCTTCGTCGGCGGAAGCAGCGCTCCGTGCGCCGTCGAAGGCCAGCATGGTCAGATAAAGCTCGCGGAACGGCAGGTTATAGACCGGGCCGGTGCAGATTTCCGCGCCCATGCGCAGGGAAATGCCGATCAGGCTGCCGTCCTTTGTCGTGTAGCTGAGATTCGGAACGCTTTTCGTGTGATGGATAACCTTGAAGCCAAGCTGCGTTGTGGGCGCCCATGTGCCGTCGTCATACAGTTCCCGGCTCAGGAGGCCCTCCGTGCTGTGAATGTAGTTGTAATTGTCCGCAAACTGCCGCACGGTCAGATCACCTGTATACGTCGGCTGGTAGGTTTTGAGGCCCACAAGCACCGTTGCGGCCAGCAACGCCAGAACCGCCGCGGCCCACGCCGCAACGCGCCACGCTTTCCATGGCACAGCCCGCAGTTCACTGCCGTCCTCCCATTCGAGCGGCTGCTCGGCCTGCTCGGCCTTCCAGCTGGTATAGAGGCGGACAATGCTGTAGATCGGGATAGAGAAACCGAACCCATACCACAGGGCACGCCATGTTCGCCCCCACGCAGCGGCAAGCGGCAGCGTCTTCCCGTTTTCATCCGTCACGCGCAGGCCCATGAGCCATTTGCCGGGCGTCGTGCCGAACAGATGCAGAAACAGCGGCTCAAGCACGAGCATCACCGCCATACCGAGTATGCTCAGCCAGATAGAAGCCAGTCTCGCCTTGGTGTCCACGCCTGCGACTTGCAGCACTAGATGCCACGGCAGCGAGCACAGCAGAAGATCAAAGCTGCGTGCGATGTACCGCCGCACCGGCGCATGGACATACGGCTTCACGTCCTGCCGCAGCGCGGTCTGGGACGCGGCAAGGAGTTCTCCGAGATAGCCCGCCGCGTCGAGCGTGGAAAATTCCGCGTGCGTCTGCCGAAGTCCCGCGGCGACACGTCCGGCAACGTCCAGATTCTCCTGCTCAGTGTGCAGCTCTTCCAGCCGCGTATCAAGCGCGCTCTCCAGCGTGAGCGTTCCCGCCGCAAGCGATTTGATCGTGTCGATGCGCAGGCCGAGCGCCCGCAGCAGCTTCACGCGCAGCAGCACATCGATGTCGGCCTGTGAATATTCCCGGTAGCCGTTCTCCGCCCGTTTGGGCGCGATCAGCCCTTCCGATTCGTAATACCGGATGTTGGCGCGGGGCAGACCGGACAGTGTTTCGATCTCCTTGATCGTCATATGCATCCCTCCTGCCCTCAGCGTACAGTATCAAGCAGGTTTACAGTCAAGCTTTTTTTGATTTTTTCCGTGTTTTTCGCAAAATTAGTCCTGCCGCAGCGAGCAGCACGAGCACCGCCACCGCCAGCCAGCCGCGATTTCCGGTTTCCGGCGCTTCCTCGGTCTCCGGCTGAGGCTCCGGTTCCAGCTGCGCTGCGGCATAGGTCATGCGGAAGGCTGTCCCCTCTTTCTGCACCTCTGCGTCGAGGTAGCCGGGAACGGCCTGCTCCGCAAGCACCCAGTAATGTGCCGTGGGCAGACTGCTCCATGTATACCGCCAGTCCTGTTCTTCGGATAAAAGAACCGGGCGGCCATAGGCTTTTCCGTCGCACATCAGCTGGACAGTCAGCGATTCCGGGCGCTGCTCCGGCGTCTGTGTATCGTCCCAGACGATTTGAACGGAATAGTCCGCCTTTTCCGGACTGCAGGTCAGTTCCATCTCTGCCTCGCACTCCGTGGGGCAGACGATCAGCAGCGGTGATGGCGTATAAATCTGCAGGTTCACGCAGACGCTTTGCCCGCTCATCAGATACAGACCGGGCTCCAGCGCGTCAAAGACCGCCGCACCTTCTTCGTCCGTCTCTGCGGAGTCATCCGGCAGGCAGGCTTCATCCATCAAGGCCACCCTCTCCAGTACACGCGTTCCCATCGCCGCTCTGCGTTTCCAGCCGCGACCGGTACGCTTTGAAGCGCGGCTCAAGGCTCCACGTCCCGTCGCTGGAACGGTCTGCAACCCGATACGCGTCAAACCGCATTCCGGCAAGCGGCAGCTGCCCTTCAAACACGGCCCGCACCGTAATAGGCTCTGCCGGTTCCGCTGCCAGAGCAGCCGTCGGAACCAGAACGCATATCAAAATGGCCAGCCACACCGGCCGAAGCAGAAACCGTCTCATCACGCATCCTCCTTTTTCTCCATCATACCATATCCCGAAATATTTGCAAACCGGAATCTGGACTTGCCGGTCGGACATAGGCTTTCTGTGGAGGTGAAAGCCCATGCTTTCCGCAGCAGTCTGGCTGATGCTCAGCAGCATGCTCACATCGCTGCGCATTTCCGGCGGTGGCTCGTTCCCGAAGCCGCTCACCGCCGAAGAGGAGCGCATGTACTTAAAACGCAGCGCCGAAGGCGATCTGGAGGCCCGCAACATTCTGATTGAACGTAATCTCCGCCTGGTGGCGCACATTATGAAAAAATACTATTCGCAGTCCGCCGATCAGGAAGACCTGATCTCAATCGGCACGATCGGGCTTATCAAGGGTATCTCGACCTTTGACTCCAGCAAGGGGGCACGGCTTGCGACATATGCAGCTAGGTGTGTAGAAAATGAAATTCTGATGTACTTTCGTTCGATGAAGAAAACAGCGGGGGATGTTTCGCTTTCGGATTGTATTGAGACAGGAAAAGACGGGAACGCGTTGTCGCTGATGGACGTTTTGTGCTCGGATGAGGATCTGTTCGAGGACTTGAGCACACGGCAGACGTACAAAAAGCTGTACGAGGTCATGGACGAGGTTTTGTCGGAGCGTGAGCGAATGGTCGTAACGCTGCGCTACGGCCTCGGCGACCGGACGCCGCTGACGCAGCGGGAGATCGCTGCAAAGTGTGGTATCAGCCGGTCGTATGTGTCGCGGATTGAGAAAAAAGCGCTTGCCGCGCTTCAGAAAGCGCTTCAGGATTACACGCAGACAGACTGAGGCGGATTTTTTCTTGGCACTGGATTTATCAGCATTTTTCTGGTACTATGGGTGCAGGCGGCAGACGTTCGTTCGGCTGCCGCGCACAGGATAAAAACGCAACGCGAGGCCTTCGGCCTTGCCAGAGCTGGTAGGTAGCCCAGCCGTCTGCACTTCGGCGCAGGTAAGTAACCCTCCCCTCCGGGTCGTCCGTTCCTGTGAAAATAAAAAGGAAACGCTGATTCAATGACTGAACGCATTCGGCGAGAGATTTTGCCCCAAGACAAGACATGAAAACGCAGGAGTACTTTGTGTATTTCAAGTTTTCATACCGCAGGATTGGGCCAAAAGACCCGGCGAAGGCCGAAAGGCATTGGATTAGAGGTTCCTCATGGAGGGTTTCGTAATGGACAGTGATTTGACAAGGCTAACGGTATTTTTTGAGGCGCCGTTCTGGGTCGGGGTGTTCGAGCGGTTTGAGGGCGGGACGCTCTCGGTCTGCAAGGTCACCTTTGGCGCAGAACCGAAGGACTATGATGTATTTTCGTATGTGCTGAAAAACTACGCGCGGCTCCGATTCAGTCCGGCTGTTGCGGCAGCTGTCAGGCAGGATGCGGCAAATCCGAAGCGTATGCAGAGGGAAATCCGAAGGACTTCCTCCGGCGGCGGTGTCGGAACAAAGGCACAGCAGGCATTGCAGCTGCAGCGGGAGGAACAGAAGCTGGAACGAGAAACACGCACCCGCAAACAGCGGGACGCGGAAAAGCAGCTGAAGTTTGACCGCAGGCAGCAGAAACGAAAGGAAAAGCACCGGGGACGGTAACAGTACGCCCCCTCTGCGTCCGGCAGTGTTTGTACTGCTGCTCGCGGAGGGGGCGCATTGCTTTCAGCAAAAAGCCGCCGCTCGGATGAGCGGCGGCTTTGAGATCAGGTATTAGGGTTGTCCATAAGTTCGAGGGGATAGTCGCCCAGATGCTCGAGTTTGAAACCGTTGGCCTTATAAGCTTCATAATCAAACGCATTCAATTCGTCGATGGCAAGCTTGTGAAACTCGTAGAAATTCGGCCACCATTCGTAGCCGTCGCCGAGATTGTGGCTCAGGTACGCGTCGGCAATATCCTTGCCCATCTGCGGTGCAACATAGAACGCGCCCATGGCCAGAACGTTGACGCCGTTGCCGGTGATAGCGCGCAGCGCAGCTGGGACACTCTCCACGACACCAGCGTGAACACCGGGGCACTTGCTGGCCGCGATGTGGATGCCCATACCGGTGCCGCAGAAGATGAGCGCACGCTCAAACTCGCCCTCGGAGATCATCGCACCGACACGCAGGCCAATGCGGTGGAACATGAGGTCGGTATCCTCCTCATCGCCCGTGCGGACACCGACGTCCGTCACTGTCCAGCCCTTCTTTTTCAGATGCGCGACGACCGCTTCCTTAAGGGGGAAGCCTGCAAAGTCCGCGCCGACCAGAATCTGCTTGTCCTTGATCGTTTTCATGGTGCAGCCTCCTTATTATTTTAAATAGAAAATAGAATCCATATCGGTATAGAACGCCTCTTCGCAGGCCTCGTCATAGACCTCAAAGCAGGGTCTTGTGCAGCGCCACCAGCGCTGCGTGGTTTCATCGGCAGCCATCTTTGCCATATCCGCTTCGTAATCCGTGCCCGTATATTCAAAATACGAGAAAACAACGTTGCCGCGGATAAAGATCGAGTAATTCTCAAGATTGCATGCCGTGATCATGTTCAATACGTCCGGCCAGACCTCTGCGTGGAGGCGGACATATTCGTCCCGCTTCTCCGGCTTTAACCGGCCGACCTGCCCGAATCTGCGTCTTTCCATTTGTTTTCCGCCTTTCATGCCTTAATTCTTTTATGCTCGTTCAGATAATCCAGAACCATGACCAGCAGCAGAACTGCACCCCAGACGAGGGAGATATAGTAGCTGCTGATCTGCGGGAACCGGTTCAAGCCGGTTTCCAGCGCGCGTACCAGGAAAATCGAAAGCAGAACGCCGCCGATCTTGCCCTTGCCGCCATTTGGGCTAACGCCGCCGAGCACAACGATCAGAATGCACTGCAGGGTATAGTTCGATCCGTAGTCCGCACGCGCGGAATTATAGTTTGCCAGCATAATCATACCGCCCGCCGCCGCGTAGATTCCTGAGATCAGATAGGTCTTTACGAGGATCCAATCGACGTTCAGGCCGCTGAAGCGCGCAACATTTTCACTGCTGCCGAGCAGGGTCAGCTTTTTGCCGTATGTCGTTCTGCTCAGCAGGAACCAGAGAATAGCCGCGCCGGCAGCGAAGATCAAAAACTGCACGGGGATGCCCGCGATGCGATTATTGATAAGATAGGCATAGGTTGCTGGGAAATCGCTGATGGCACTGCCGCCAGTCAAGACAATGCCGATGCCGGAAAACAGTTCGCCCGTGCCGAGCGTAGCAAGGATTGGCGGGATCTTCAGCTTGGCGATCAGAACACCGTTCAGAAGCCCCGCAGCCGCACCAATCAAAAGCGCAAGCGTGAAAATCGGCAGAACCCAGACAGGACTCAGGTCGCTTCCGCCGTTTGCAATACGGCGCATAAGCAGCGCCATGGTGATGGAGGTCATATTGGCCACGCCGACCGTGGAGAGGTCAATGCCGCTTGAGATCATACAGACCATAACACCAAGCGACATGAGGCCGAATTCCGGGAACTGTGCAAACATGGTCTGGAAATTGACGACAGAATAGAATTTACGGCCCTTCATGATGCCCATGAATATGAACCAGCAGACCATGATGATGAGCAGGCGTCGAATATGCGTGTCCATTTTCAGTCCGCGCTTTGCGGACAGCTTTGTATTAGCCATTATGCTGCGCCTCCTTTGCCTGCGTTCTGGTGCGGCGCTTCGTGCCGGAGTGCGTCGCCTGATACGCGCTGACGGCGGTACCGATGACGATCAGGAGGCCGACAAACACGTCCTTCCAGACGACCGGAACGCCGATAAGGATCATGGAGTTTTCCACCAGCACAATCAGCAGCGTACCGAGCACGCAGCCGGTCAGCGTGCCCTTGCCGCCGACGATGGCCGTGCCGCCGAGCACGACGCCCGCGACGATGTTCATCTCCATGCCGAGCATATTGGTCGGGTGGCACTGCTGCATCATGCACACGCGGATAATACCCGCGACGCTGGCGATCACGCCTGCAAACAGGTACAGCAGGAACTTTGTCCGCTTGACGGCGAAGCCCGCGTTATAGGCTGCAGATTCGTTGCCGCCAATGGCGTAGATGCCCCGGCCGAACATGGTATAGCGCAGCACAAGGAACGTGAGGAGCAAAACGCCAACAAACACCAGAAATGCCGCCGGAAGCTTGGACGACAGGCCACTGACGGGGTTTGTCGCAGTATAGATGGCCTGCTTGCCGAAGGCCTTCATGCCAGCCGGGATCACAGCCAGCTGCTTCGATTCGAGCGTGCCCTGCATGATGCCCTTGAAGACGCTGGCAGTGCCAAGCGTCACGATCATAGCGGGCAGGCGCAGGAAGCTGACAAAGAAGCCGTTGAACATGCCGAGAACCGCGCCGATGACGATGGCCGTCAGCATGGGGAGCAGAACGCTTCCCTGATAATCCAGATTCAAAAACAGCTTTGTGGTCGCATATGCCGTCAGCGATGCAAGCGCCGGGAAGGAAACGTCGATGCCGCCGGACAAAATGACGAGAAACTCGCCCACGGCGAACAGGCCCGGCACGATCATAGCCGAGGCGATATCGACGATGTTATTAGACGTATAGAACTGGCCTGAGCGCACCTGAATCAAAAATGACAGGGCGAGCAGGATCAAAAATACATAGGTTTCATTCTGACGAAACAGCTTTTTTATAGTCTTCTGCACTTCCCCCACCCCCTTACAGCATCTTGCTCAGGATCTGCTTTTCGCTCGCTTCATCCGCCGTCAGTTCGTCCACGATGCGGCCGTCCTTCAGAATCATAATGCGCGAGCAGTTTTCCAGCAGTTCCGGCAGGTCATCGGAAATAATGATGACCGCCATACCCTTTCCGGCCAGCGACTGTAAGATCGCGTGGATATCGTGCTTCGAGCCGATGTCAACGCCGACCGTCGGGCCGTTCAGAACCAGAATCTGCGGGCGGCAGGCCAGCCACTTGGCAAGCACGATCCTCTGCTGGTTGCCGCCGGAGAGCGTGGAGGCGGCGTTTGCCGGATTGGGCGTGGCAATGGCCAGTTCCTTGACCCAGCAGTCAATTTCCTCATTCGTCTTCTGCGCATCAACAAGACCTTTTTTCGTCAGATCGTCGATTTCGGAGATTACGATATTGTCCGCGATGCTCTGCGAAAGGAACAGGCCCTCGCTCAGACGGTCCTCCGGCACGAAACCAATGCCGTTTTCAATCGCAGCACGAGGGCTTTTGATCACGGTCGGCTTTCCGTGGATGCGGATCTCGCCGGACTGGGCAGGGCGGATGCCGAACAAGGACAGCGCAAGTTCCGTCCGTCCAGAGTCGAGAAGGCCCGTGACGCCGAGGATCTCGCCGCCGCGCAGCGAGAAGCTGATGTCCTCATAGCTGCCGGGAAGCGCCAAATTGCGCACCTCAAGCAGCGGCTCGTCAGACAGGCCGGAGGGCTGGAACGTCTTTTCCTCAAATTCGCGGCCGGTCATGTAGTAGGTGAATTTTTTATTGTCCAACTCCGCCGTGTTGCCTGTAGCCGTCAGCTTTCCGCTGCGGAAAACGGTAAAGCGCTCAGAGATTTCAAAGACCTCGTCCAGCTTATGACTGACAAACAGAATGGCGATCCCCTGTTCCTTCAGCTGCAGAATGACGCGGAAAAGCGCCTGAACCTCCTTCCGGGTCAGGGCGGTCGTCGGCTCATCCATGATGATGAGTTTCGCGTTGAACATCAGCGCACGGCAGATGGCAACCATCTGTTTTTCCGCGACAGAAAGTTCACCCAGTCTGGCGTCCAGATCGACTGTGAAGCCGATCCGCGCAACTGCCTGCTCCGCGATCGTGCGCATATCTTTCCAGTTTACAAATTTCTTTTTTGCGACCAGCTGACTGTTGATCGCCAGATTCTCCATGACGCTCAGGTTCGGAAAAATGGAGAAGTCCTGATAAATGACCTGAATGCCGCTTTCAATGGCGGAAAGCGGCGTGATCTTTTGCAGGGGCCGGCCCTCAAATTCGATGGTACCGGAATCGCGCTGATAAACACCGGAAATAATCTTGATCAGCGTGGACTTGCCACAGCCGTTTTCACCGGCCAGGCAATGGATCTCGCCCGGACGGATCTCCAGCGAAACGCCGTCGAGCGCTTTGACGCCGGCAAAGTATTTCTTGATATCCAGCGCCCGCAGTAAGTATTCAGCCAATGGTATTCCTCCTTCTGTCCGATTGCAGCTTGGGTATAGAGGGCCGCGGATGCGGCCCTCTTTGCACTACAGATTCGGAATCCTTGATTTAGAAGCCGAACGAATCAACGTTCTCTGCGTCGATGACGACCCAGCCCTCGCCCTCGAGGACGGTGGTGCTGCCCTCGCGGAAGGTCATGGCGGTGTAGCCGTCAACACCCAGATCAACAGGCGCGCCAATCTCTTCGCCGTTGAGGACCTTCAGCGCCAGGCTGATCATAGCCTTGCCGGCGATAGCCGGATCCCACAGCGTCAGGGACTTGACAACGCCGCTCTTCAGCAGCTCTGCGTTGTCGGCAGGCATGCCGGTACCGGAGGTGAACGCCTTATCGATGAGGCCGAGTTCTTCAATGGCTCTTGCGATGCCCGGGGCGTCGAAGGAGGAGGTGCCCATGATGCCCTTCAGATCCGGATACTTCTTGAACAGTTCCTTCGCAACGTTGTAGGCGGTGTCGCCGTTGTCGTGGGATTCGACTCTCGGCTCTTCCTCGAGCAGCGTCATGTTGGGGTACTTTTCCTTCTGGTGCGCGACGGCAGCGTCGGCCCATTCGTTGTGGGAAGCGTTGGTCACGTCAGCGACCATGGTGGTGTAGAGGCCTTCTTCGCCCATGGCTTCGGCGAGGTTGTCCATGATGAACGCGCCATAGCCGGAGTTGGAGAACGCTTCAATGTCATAGTCCACGTTGGTCAGGCTGGCACCCTCGTGCGCGATGACGACGATGCCAGCTTCTTTGGCCTGCTTGAGAACGGGCTCAAGGGATTCGGGGTCAACCGGAACGACGCAGATGGCGTCAACACCCTGCGCGATGAGGTCCTGCACAAGCTGGGCCTGCTTGGTGGCATCGATGACGTCAGTGCCCTTCTGATAGACGTTCAGCCCAGTTTCTGCGGCGTATTCCTTGACGCCGGTGTCCATACGGACGAACCAGGGGTTCGAGGCATCCTTCGGGACGACGACAATCTCGTAATCCTTGTCGGACTTTGCAGTTTCTGTTTTGGTTTCTTCGGTCTTTGCAGTCGTGGTACCTGCACAAGCTGCCAGACACAGGAGCATCGACAGCGCCAGGAGCAATGCGAGGATCTTTTTCATTTGAATGAACCGTCCTTTCCATTTTTAGTGCTGTAAATGTGTATTCTTAAAACGTGCTGACCTCCGTGAATCCTCCTTCCATCCATTCTTTCTAGCTGATCCGTTGGTCAGATCGTTTTAATTCCAAATTGTTCAACAGGAGTCTCGTATGATAAGCGACTGTCCGAGCACGACGTTCTGCGGTGTCCGCCCCTCATGCCATGCTTTGGCCTGCTCCCAGATCTCATGGCCGAGCCGCGCCCGGTCCTGACAGACTGTGGTGAGCGGCGGCTGAACGCAGGCGGAAATCTGGAGATTGTCGAAGCCGACGATCGCAAAATCCTCCGGAATGCGATAGTCCGCCTCCTGTATGGCTTTCATCACGCCGACAGCCAGCAGATCTGACGAGACGATGAACGCCTCAGGCAGTTCGTGCCGCGCATGGGTGCGCAGCAGCTGCTCCATATACCGGCAGCCGTTGCCGAAGTGGTCCTCGCGGAAGGTATCGGAAATGAACACATGCTCGGGCCGGAAGGGATATCCATACTGGGAAAGGCCCTTCTGATAGGCCGCGAAGCGGTCGGACAAGTTGCTGATATTGGGCGGCTCGGAGAGAAATCCGATGCTCTGATAGCCCTTCTGCTTCAGAAATCCAATCGTTTCGAGCAGAACCTGATGGTTGTCATAGGCAATATAAGATGTGCCCGGAATGGTGCTGCGGCGGTCGGCAAGAATAACATGAACGCCGCTTGCGACCAGCTTGCGGATGCTGTTCTCATCGTCCTCGCCGTTGACAATGACGATGGTTTCCGTATCATTCTGCACCATATTGATCAGTCCGCGCTTTTCCTTTTCACTGGAATATTCATAACTCAGCATCAGGACGGTATAGTCCTCCTGATATGCGTCCTCCATCAGAACGCTGGCAATACGGGCGTAGAAATTATTGTCAAGCTTGGGGATCAGCAGGCCGATCTGCCGCTTTTCCTTCCGGCGCATGTGGCGCGCAGCCAGATTCGGTACATAGTTGAGTTCGCGGATCGCCTCACGCACACGGGCGGTCGTTTCCTCAGAGATGGGTGCAGTGCCGTTGATGACATGCGAGACTGTCCCGATCGTGACACCTGCGCGGCGCGCGACGTCCTTCATGGTGGCACGTCTATTCTCCTGTTCTGTGTGCGCAATGGCCATGAGTGCTCCTATTTCAATGAAAACGTTTTAATTGATAGCCATATTATAAGGCGTTCTTTTCCAAGCGTCAAGCGTTTTTTACATTTTCGTGAATAGAGTTGCAATTTTAATATATATATTTTTGTACATTATACCCAATCTTCTATAATCTCCATTCTTGCACACCTGTGCGTCACTCCGCCTCGCCTGATGCTGGCGGAGCAAGTTGTGAAAAAAATCTGAATTATTTACAAAAGTATTGCAATTTCAAAAAGATACGGTAAACTGGATTCAAATCACAAATACTGCGGCGCTTTGCTGCGGAAAGAGGTGTACCGGTATGAAACAGGTTTGGAAAAGGATCTCCGCGCTGCTTCTGGCATGCGCGGTACTGGCCGCTTTGATTCCGGCGGCACTTGCAGGCAACAGTTCAGAAGCCTATAAAATTGCCGTCAGCGCCGCCCCGGCGGTCGTCACGGCGGGCAGCACGACCATTGTTTCCGCCACGGTCTACAGCTGTGACGAGGCAGACGGCGAATGGAGCGAATACCTCGGCGGCGGCGCGGATATCACTTGGGAAGCCTACCGCGAGGGGGTAGCCGCATTCCGAGGCGAAAGTGACGGCAAGCCGGTTACAACGGCGCTGGCCGCCGGTTCGTCCTCGTCGAGCCTCGAACTGCTGACTAAGGCGGGCGGCGTAAGCGGTTCTTCTGTGCAGCTTCCGCTGAACATCTGCGTGACCGTAGACGGCAAAACGTATGCTGCCGGCGGCGCGTTTGTTACAATTACAGCTGCGGCTGCCGCACAGAACATCAGTGTCGAGTATGCAGCCGGCTTTGGCGGCAGCGTCCGCTTCTCCGAAAACGATTTCAGCAAGGCGTTTTCCGGCAAGGGAAAGCCTGGCGAAACGCTGGATTACGTCATGTTTGAGTTGTCCCGTGCAACGGCTGTAATGGGCGGCAAGACCTATGATCTGAGTGCCTCCGGCAGCACTTCCATGTTCGGCGCACTCTATACCTCAGCAGAAGGCGGGCAGGCGCTGTCCGATACGGACGCCTGCTATTATCAGGCAAGCTTCTCCCAGATTGATCTCGATGCACTGACCTATCTGTCCGGTTCCTGCCGCACCCGTTATACCGTCCGCATCCCCTTTACCGCCGTCGGAACTGACGGAACGCGCTTTGCAGGCAGCGCCGCCGTCACCGTCTCCGGCGACAGCACCGTCACCGCCTCCGGCGCATTTTTGAAAACACTGGACGCTGCCGGACAGATCGCGCAGCAATATCCGGATGCAGTCTGCGTCAGCTTCCAGCAGCCGGAAGCTGGCGTGGGACGGCTGCTGAAAGACTTCAGCAGTGTTGCAGGCAGCGCGTACACGACTGTCCACTATGCACAGGACCGGTTTTATCTGGCGGACACCGGAAAATCAGGCCTGCTTCTTGACGCGCTTTACTTTCTCCCGGCAGCGGACTGCGCTTCGCAGCTGAAGCTTACCTATACCGCCTATGATGCGGGCGGTACGCAGCTTGGAACGGGCGAACTGACCATCCGCGTTGCGACAAAACAGTCCTCCTCCGTCTTCTCGGACGTGAATGCAGGAACCTGCGCATGGGCAGCGGATGCCGTCGATTTTATGAACGAATACGGGCTCATTCAGGGTGCGGACAAGGCAACCTTCAACTGGCGCGGCAGCATGACGCGCGGCGATCTGATTTTGATTTTGTACCGGAGCGCCGGTTCCCCTGCTGTCTCTGACACGAGCATCCCGTTCACAGACGTTTCGGAAACAGATTACGCTTACGACGCAATCGTTTGGGCATGGAAGAACGGCGTTGCAGGCGGCGTAAGCGAGACGGAATTCTGCATGAAGCAGCCTGTCACGCGTGAGCAGTTGGCTTCCATCCTCTATCGGCTTTCCGGCAAGCCCGCCGCATCCGCAAGCCTGCGCAGCTATACGGATGCTGCCGATGTCAGTGCCTACGCCGTCGATGCGATGCGCTGGGCTGTCGGCTGCGGTTATCTCAAGGGAAACGGTGCAAAGCTGAATCCCCAGACCGGCGCGAACCGCGCCGAGGTTGCCGTTTTGCTGCACCGGTACCTGACTAAATAAAATAATAAATCACAGCACAAGCCCCCCGTCCTGCGCAGGACGGGGGGCTCTGTTTTTCCAGACCAGATTGGTTTATTTTATTCAGCCGCGCGGATACAGCGGACTGCAATGCGCAGCTGGCCGCCGGGCGTACAGGTGAAGAGCGTCAGATCCCAGTCGCCGGTGATCATGTCTTCGACCTGTGAGGCGCGCAGCTGTTCAAGATCCGCGACCGTGTAGGAAAAGACGTTTCCGTCCGCATCCGTGAAGCGAATCTCGTCACCGGGGCGCAGATCGCCGAGGTTTTTGAAAAACGCCGGATAATTATGGCCCATGATGACCAGATTGTCAAGATACGCCGAACCCGCGTAGCGGCAGAGGGCGATTTTCAGGCGGTCATAACTCCACTCACCCGTGACCGGAAGCGTCAACTCCAGCGCAGGAATCTCCAGCACGCCGATATAGGCCACACCGTCCACCATAACGACCGGCATGGCCATGCCGGGGTTCAGGAGGTAGTCCGGGATATCCGGCTCTTCCGGTTCAGCTGCAGGCGCGTCCGTCGTCTTGGCAGGCTCCTGCTGCGCAGGCGCAGGAATCAGCGGCTCCAGCTGCTGCACAGCAGCAGCTGCGGCAGCCTGCGCCCGGTCTGCAGTCCAGAGGTTCCAGATTGTAAGGCCCAGCGCCGCCAGCAGACACAGCGTGCCCAGCAGCAGGAGAACAGTGCGTTTTTTCACGGCGGCTTTAGTTGAAGCTGCCCAGCTGCTTGCCGGAAAGCACATGGAAGTGGATGTGATGGACGGTCTGTCCGGCAAGTTCGCCGACGTTGGTCACAACACGGTAGCCGTCGGCAAAGCCCAGTTCCTTTGCAAGCTTCGCAATAACCGTATAGATATGGCCGATCACAGCCTCATTTTCCGGCGTGACCTCAGCGGCGGAGGCGAAATGCTGCTTTGGGACAACGAGGAAGTGCATAGGTGCAAGAGGGCTGATATCCTTGAAGGCATAGCAAAGGTCGTCCTCGTAGACCTTTGCGGACGGGATCTCACCCGCAATGATTTTACAGAACAGGCAATCGGACATAGTCAGTTCCTCCTTAGTCTTTTACATTGACCGCAACATAATCGTCAACAGCCGCCAGCGCGTCGTCAAGCTTGAGGGCGTTCGTGCCGCCGCCCATGGCGGAATCCGGCTTGCCGCCGCCCTTGCCGCCGACGATGGGCGCAATATTCTTGATAATGTCGCCGGCCTTGATGCCGCGCGCAACGGCATTCTTGCCGCAGACAGCAAGCAGCGTAACCTTTTCGCCATTGACAGAGCCGAGCGCCGCGACGGTGTTCGGGTTCTTGTCGCGCAGGAAATCGCCCAGCTTGCGCAGATCGTTTGCATCGGTATTTTCACGGCTGGCCGTGACGACCTTGAGGCCGTTTACATCCTTGGCAGAGAACAGGAGGCTGTCAACATCGCCTGCAAACAGCTTGTCCTTCATCTTCTCGATGGTCTGATGCAGTTCGCGGATCTCGTTCATGCTGCTCTGGGCCTTGTTGATGAGTTCTATCGGTGTGGTCTTGAGCAGTTCGGCCGCCTTGACCAGACGCATGTTCATCTCATCAACGAGGTTCAGGAACGCCTCGCCTGTAACGGCCTCAATGCGGCGCACGCCGGAGGCAACAGAGGATTCGCTTGTAATGCGGAAGGGGCCGACCTTGGCGGTATTATCAACGTGGGTGCCGCCGCAGAGTTCGATGGACTTGCCGCCCATGTTGACCACACGGACAACATCGCCGTATTTTTCGCCGAACAGTGCGATCGCGCCAAGCTTCTTCGCCTCTGCGATGGGCATTTCTTTTGTCTCGACGGGCATGCCGTCCAGCACAAGTTCACTCACGAGACGGCTGATCTTGACCAGTTCGTCGGCCGTAACGGCAGAGAAATGCGTAAAATCATAACGCAGGCGGTCAGGTTCTACAAGAGAGCCTGCCTGATGGGCATGGTCGCCGAGAACAGTACGCAGCGCGTAGTCCAGCAGGTGCGTCGCGGAGTGTGCGCGCATGATGGCCTTGCGGCGGGTCTCATCGATGGAGGCGGTGACGGTATCGCCGACAGCCAGCGAGCCGGAGACAAGTCTGCCGTAGTGCATGAACTTGCCGCCCTTATTCTTCTGCACATCGGTGACGGTAAATTCGGCAGTCTCCGTGCAGATTGTGCCGTGGTCGGCAACCTGACCGCCCATTTCTGCATAGAACGGGGTCTGGTCGAGGACAAGGATCGCATCCGTGCCGGCGGTAATCGCACCCTGCAGTTCCTCATCGGCAACGATAGCGACGATCTTGCCCTCGGCTTTCATGTTGGTATAGCCGATAAAGGTCGTGGCGGGAATCTCCTTACCGAATTCGACACCGGCCCAGCCGAGATCGCCGAGCGCTTTGCGCGCCTCGCGTGCGCGGACCTTCTGCTCCTGCATCAGCTGCTTGAAGGCCGCTTCATCGACCTGCATGCCCTCTTCGGCGACCATTTCGTTGGTCAGATCGATCGGGAAGCCGTAGGTGTCATAAAGTTTGAACGCGTCTGCGCCGGAGAAGGTCGTCTCACCGTTTGCCTTGTGAGCCTCCAGCATCTCGGAGAAGATTTTCATGCCGCCGTCGATGGTTTTGGCGAAATTCTCTTCCTCGGTGCGGATGACGCGGGTGATATACGCCTGCTTTTCGCGCAGTTCGGGATACTGGCACTCGTTTTCATGGACGACAGTGTCCACGACCTGATAGAGGAACGGCTCATTCACGCCCAGCAGCTTGCCATGACGTGCAGCGCGGCGCAGCAGGCGGCGCAGGACATAGCCGCGGCCCTCGTTGGACGGGAGAATGCCATCGCAGATCATGAAGGTCGAAGAGCGGATATGGTCAGTGATGACGCGGAGCGACACGTCGGTCTTATCGGACTCTTCATAGTGCGCACCGGTGATCTCGGAAACCTTATTCGTGATATTCATAACAGTATCAACATCGAACAGCGACGCGACGTTCTGGCACACGCAGGCAAGGCGCTCGAGGCCCATGCCGGTATCGATGTTTTTCTGCTTGAGTTCGGTGTAATTGCCGTGGCCGTCGTTATTGAACTGGGAGAAGACGATATTCCAGACCTCGACATAGCGGTCACAGTCGCAGCCGACGGTGCAGCCGGGCTTGCCGCAGCCGTACTGCTCGCCGCGGTCATAGTAAATTTCCGAGCACGGGCCGCACGGGCCGGAGCCATGCTCCCAGAAGTTATCCTCCTTGCCGAAGCGGAAGATGCGGTTCTCGGGAATGCCGATCACGTCACGCCAGATGGCGAAGGCCTCGTCGTCGGCAGGCGTCGTCTCGTTGCCCGCAAAGACAGACGGATACAGACGGTCAGGCTCAAGGCCGACCCACTCCGGGCTGGTCAAAAATTCCCACGCCCAGGGAATGGCTTCCTTCTTGAAGTAATCGCCGAAGGAGAAGTTGCCGAGCATCTCAAAATAGGTGCCGTGACGGGCCGTATGGCCGACGTTTTCAATGTCGCCGGTGCGGATGCACTTCTGACAGGTGGTAACGCGGTGACGCGGGGGCTCTTCTTCGCCGGTAAACCACGGCTTCATGGGGGTCATGCCTGCATTGATCAGCAGGATGGATTTGTCGTTCTGCGGAACGAGCGAAAAACTCGGCAGACGCAGATGTCCCTTCGATTCAAAGAACTTCAGGTACATCTCGCGCAGCTCATTGAGGCCGTAAAGCTTGTGTGCCATGATGAAACACTCCTTCTATATACATTAAATTTTAAACAGCAGTATCTATCAAGGCTCCCCTTGGGCTCAAGGGGAGCTGGCCCGAAGGGCCTGAGGGGATTCGAACGCTGCAAATTTCGGAGCACTCTGAAATCCGCAGCAAATCCCCTCCGTCATTTGCTGACGCAAATGCCACCTCCCCTTATCGTGCAGGGCACGACAAGGGCAGGCTTTATCCATAAAATAAAAACCCCGCCCCATGACAGGGGCGAGGTCAGTCGCGGTACCACCCTGATTATGCCTACGCACATCTCGGCGCTTCTGTATCGGGAAGCACCCGCCGCGCTTTCGCGCGGCCGCTCCAAACTGGCTGCGGACAGGTTTGCTGAAGGGCTCTCACCGTCCCCTTCTCTCTGAAAGCAACACCGGAACGCTCGGTTTTTCAACGCGGTTTTCCAATATCGCAGATATTTTACCACATTTCCTGCGATTGTCAACATGAAAATTTACCCGTAGACCCATGCGTTCGGCAGCGGGCGGCCGCCGGTGTAGCGAAGGAACGAGGAGGAGCACTGCGTAACATATTCACCGTCGTACCACAAGATTGCGCTTGATCCGCCGTCCATATTCAGGGCGTTCCGGCAGCCGTAGGAAAGCAGGATATCCGAGCACGTGTTGACGCTTGTGCCGCGGATACCCTCGTCAGGATAGCGGCCCTCGATGACGAGCATATAGATGCCCTGCGTGCCCGTGCCGAAGCACGCGCGCGGCTGCTCACCCGTCCAGAAGGAATCCTCAAGCTTTTCGCCGTCTTTGATCAGGGCGGGTGTGAACTCGGCAGCGTTGTACGTCCCCTCTCCGACCGGGTCGGACGCGGGCACGATGCGGCAGTCGAGGCCGTTTTCGCTCAGCTCAATGCGCTGGTAGACATCGCCGCCGAAGTGATAGCCGTGCGTCTCGCCCTGCGCCATGCACCAGCCCGCAAGCTGGCCGCCGTTGCCCTTGCCGTTTGGATCCTGGAAGCCGTTGGCGTTCATGGCGAGAATGCCGCCGTGGTCAGATGCAATTTTGCCCGCCAGTTCCCCTTCCACGCCATAGGTCGAAGCCATTTCCAGCCGCAGAAGTTCCGGATAACGGCAGATTGCCAGCACGCCGCGATAGCCGTCGCCGGTGATGCGCACGAGCAGAATGCCGTATTCCGCATCGACGGCCAGCACCTGATCGCCCTGCTGCGTTTCGATGCTCGTGCCTTCATCATCAAAACCTGCCTCATTGATACGGATATGCTCCCAGCCGTTATTCAGCGTCTCGGGATGCTCGTCCAGATAGCGCTGGAACGACGCGTAGTTCAGCGTCGGAAACGCCATCTGGAAATCCGCCTCCGGGTCGTCCTCGACGGGCTGAGGTGCCTCCGTATCAGCCAGCGGTTCCTCCGGCTGTACCGGCTCCGGTTCTGTCTGTACGGGTTCCGGTACAGGCTCCGGTTCCGGCTGCACCGGCGCACTTGTAAACGTGCAGGCCGTCAGGACAAGGCTCAGAATGAGCACAAACACAAGCGTATACGCTGCCATATTCGGCTTTTTTGCGATAAGCGTAATGCGCTCTCTGAGGCTCTTTTTCCCCAGCTGCATCGTCGTTGCGCAGGACAGCAGCTGGCCCTTTGCGCGCTTCGGCGCGACGAGGCTGAGCAGTGCGCGGCCGTAGCTTGCCCGGCTGCCGGGGTCGAGGTTTTTCAGCACCCGCTCGTCGCAGGCCAATTCGCAGTCGCGCCGGGAAAGCATGGCCGCAAGCCACACGATGGGGTCGAACCAGTACAGGCACTGGCAGATGAGGCGCAGGAGGCTCCAAAGCTGGTCTTTTGCGTGAAAATGCGCCAATTCGTGCCGGAGGACAAAGCAGCGGGTATCAGGCTCCGCCGCAGCCTCTGGTGTGAGATATATTTCAGGGCGGAACAGCCCCACAAGGCACGGCGACGGCAGTCCGGACGCCAGCCAGACCGAAACCGGACTCTCCATGCAGGCAAACGGCTGCCGAATTTTTCTGAGTCTCCGGAGAAACCGCAGATTCTGCGCCAGAACAACCAGCGCCATCGCTGCCGCGCCGGTCAGCCAGATCAATTTCAAAATCGTGCTTCCCGTCAGCTGCGTCTGCGCCTTTGCGGGCGCAGTTTCCGTTTCAGATGCAGTTTGTGCTGGGGACTGCGTATTGTCCGTCTGCGGGGCACGGCGATTTTCCGGGGCAGTCAGCCGCTGCATGGCGGCGGGCACGTCCGGGACAGCGTTCATCACGCTGACCGGACTTCTGACCAGCGAGACCGGCAGCAAAAGCCGCAGCGCGGCGAGCAGCCACAGTGCATATTGCAGGCGCGGATTGATTTTCCCGCGCAGCAAAAAGCGAAGTGCGGTCAGCGCAAGGATCAGAACGGTCGATGAAATGAGAATTTCCAGCATGACTCCCCTCCCCTAGTCTTCGCGGCCCGCAGCCTTGTCCAAAATGGCATAGAGTTCTTCAAGTTCATCCTTTCCGATTTTTCCGTGGTCGGCGAAATTGCTGACCAGCAGGCCGAGCCTGCCGCCGAACGCGCGGGAAAGCAGCTGCTCCGTTTCCTCAAGCCCGGCCTCCTCGCGGGTAACGTTCGGGTAATAGCGCCGTGGCTTGCCCTCATAGCGCAGAAGCCCCTTTTCCGTCATACGGCTGGCCATGGTCTTGCTCGTGCTGGCCGACCATCCGGCGCGAAGCTTTAAATCCTCCACCAGCTGCATGAGCGTCTGCGGCTGCCGCTCCCACAGGCTTTGCAGCACGGTCCATTCGCTCTGGCATAATTGCATGAGAACGTCCCTCCTCGGTTTACTTTTGTAGACTTATTGTAGCATACAGGACTACATTTGTCAACCTTTTCCTCGAAACAATTTCTCCAACAGCCGCCCCTGCGGGAACAGGGGCGGCTGCTTAAGGATGGAACACGTCAGATCTATGCAGAGGCCGACAGGAACCGGAACGGATACCGCGCTTCGCCGGTCAGGCAGACGGTCACGGTCAGCTCCGTCATGCTGTTTCCGGTGGGAATGACTCCGTCGGCGAACGCGCGGTACACGGCCCGACGGAATTCCTGCGGCTGAAGCTCCTCCGCGCCCGCGTGGTCATAGACCGCGCGCACGTCCGCAGACGCGTCCGCGTACTCCGTGAGCTCTGGCACGTCGAGACAGCGGAACACCAGCTGGAAGCTTCCGTCTGCCATGCAGGAGATGCGTTTCAGATAACAGTACCGCGCGCCGTGGTTGTCGTTGATGGTGCGGGTATAGGTTCCATCCTGATAGGTCAGATAGTGCGAGCTGCGATCCTCCCAGCCGTACCGGCCCAGCGGGAAATAGCGGACGAGCGTATGGTCGAAATCCGTCTCGCTGATCGTCAGCGGCCAGTTGTTTTCGCGCGCCCAGCGCTCGTAGACGAACAGGGAAAGTCCATCCCACGCGTCTTCGGTCAGCGGCAGCGCTGTCCAATTACCGCTCGGCAGACTGCCCAGCAGATTGCCGTTCTGGCTGTCGTACGTCCAGAACAGCTGCGCCAGATCGTCCGTCGTTTCGCCAGTGTGCAGCTGCAGGGCCGCACGCAGATCGTCCTCTGGAAGCGGTGCGAAGCGTGCCGACTGGAACAGCGCGCCGCCGTAGTAGAAGTCCAGCGTGTAGACCTTGCGCGCGTAGCGGAGTTCGCCGCCGCTGTTGTTAAAGAATGGGTCAGCATTATAAAAATCTGCCGTGACCTGTACCGTGCTGCCGCCCAGCACCTGCACGTCCGCGATGCGCAGATCCGGGCCGCCGCCGAAGCCAGACACGTTCTCAATGACCGCCGTGCCGTCCGATGCGTCGTAGTTTCTGCACTGCGTAATATCAAACGTGAAGCTGCCGTCGCCGAAATGATTCCGCAAAACACCGTTCACAAAGCTCTCCGTGAAGTGATACTTCCCGTCGGCCTGCTTGTAATTATCGCGCGTGTACGTGTAATCGGACGACCAGTACAGAAACAGCATAAACAGCTGCTCGGACGACAGGTCTTCGGGCGAATCAAATGTAAAGCCGTCGTTGACAAGCGCGATCTCCGGGCCGATCAGAATGCTGTGGAGGTTCTCATCCGTCAGAAGGCTCGGGTCGATCGTCATACGCTGCTGCGTCTCCTGCTCCGTGATGGGCAGCCGCATGGCCTCTTCCGGCGCCATCCAGCTGACGGCGGCGATCACGCCGTTTTCAATGTAGAACGTCATGACTGTCTCGTCGCACACGACAAGCATTGTGGGAATGCCGTCCGTGTACGCAATGCAGCTGTATTTGCCCATGTATAGAACCTCGCCGCCGAGCATCAGCCGCGCCGTGTGTTCGTCGAACTGCTCGAATACCGGCGTTTTGTCGCGCGGGAAACGGTTCGCCGCCTCGCGGTAATCCTCGCCGAAGCGGATGCCGCAGACCTCAACCCCGGCATCCAGCCGCAGATATGCGGCGTTCGGATAGTGGATTGCGCCGTCGTCGCCCATCCAGCCCGCGGCCTGTGAGCCGTCCGCGAACTGCACAATGTCATAGTAGTCCGTCTGGAGGATCATCCAGTGGTAAATGCGTTCATATGTGCCGTAAACATTTTGGATGTCGTCCAGTGTCAGATCATAGATCGACGTGCCGTTCACGGTAAATTCGGGCCACTGCTCCACCGGCTCGCGCGCGGCGAACCATGCCGCGTCCGCGGCGGGGTCCGTTTCGGCCTCAATGCGCGGCAGAATGAATTCCTGATACCACGCCTCCCAGTCGACCGCGCCCTCCACCGGCGCAAGGCCGTTGCGGACAACAAAATCCTTTAAGATATCCAAGCCGTCAGCTGCGTGCTGGTAATACGAGCTGACCGCCGCTGTGTCCGAACTGTCATACTGCCGTACCGCCTTGTCCGACGGGCTCAGGCAGAAGAAATAATATGCCGTGCTGCCGCGTGTGCCGAGCAGATGCGTGTTCAGCGCCATAAGATTTTCCTCGACCCATCGGTCTGCGCCGTCCTTGACCAGCTCCGCCGGGTCTTCAAACTGGAACGCGCGGATCGCCCAGACGAGGCCAAGGCGGTCTTCTGCCGCCTGACTTTTGTCGTAGAAGGAGAACAGCACATCGTCCAGGTCATGCTCGCCGGTCTCCGGCGCTTCGATCATAAACGAATCGTCCGCAGTGATTTCGTTTTCGTATCGTGCCGGGACACTGAGCGTGACCGTGTCCTGTGTGGTGGTGAATTCCACCGCCGCTTCCGGTTCCTCGCGTGTATCTGCCGTTGCTTCCAGTTCCTCGGGCGTGGTATCCGTTCTTTGCGGCATCTGCTGTGCAGGCGCGGCATCCTTCGCGCCGGTCATGGTGCAGCCGACTGCCGCGGCGCAGAGCAGAAGCACGAGGATCAGAACGGGAATTGCGGTTTTCGGGTGCTTTGTGATGGAAACGATGCGCGTTTTGAGCTGCCCGCCGCGCCCCGACATTGTTGTCGCCGCGCTGAGGGGATCGACCCGCTCGCGGCACGTCATGCGGATGAGTGAGCGGCCGTAGTCCGCACGCGCGTCCTCGCCGAGACGGCGGACGGTATCCTCGTCGCAGAAGAGCTCCGCGTCGGTGCGGGAAAGCGCCGCTGCCCACCACACCAGCGGGTTGAACCAGTGCAGCGCCAGACACACGCCGCGCAGAACGGCCCAGATGTGGTCGCGGTGGAGATAATGCGTATACTCATGCTCCGCGCAGTGGTGCAGCAGCTGCTCGTCCTGCGCACAGTCCATTGTCACATAGATCGCTGGCGGGAAAAGCCCGAACAGGCACGGCGACAGCGCGGTTCGCGTCAGCCGGACAGCCGGACGGCCCTCCTTCGGCGCGATCGCGCGCAGAACGCCCGCCCGCAGCTGCCGACCGTACCGGAGATTGCAGAACAGGAACCACAGCCCCAGCAAAGCCGCGCCGGAGGCCCATACAAGCATGAATATCTTCCACACGGAAACGGCGGGCTTCTGCGCAGATTTTTCCGGTTCTGCGCTGCCCGTTTCCGCCTGCGCAGGCATGGATGCCGGGCGCTGCACCGGCTGTGCGGGCGTCTGCACCGGCGCTGCGGGCGCAGCCGGTTCTGGTGTACTGGCCGCCTGCGCGGGCGGCGCGGCGGCGGGTTCCGTCTGCATGACAGCAGCTGGTTCGGCCTTCGGCAGAAGATTTGCCACGCTGAGGGCGGTTTTCCCGACAGAAAGCGGCAGCAGCAGCCGCACGAGCAGCACCAGCCAGAGTGTGTACTGCAATCTTGCGCTGATTTTCCCGCGCAGCAGATAGTGTGCTCCGATGAGCAGCGCCGCCAACACGGCGGACGAAACAAACCATTCAGCCATGGCGCTTTTTTCTCCTCCATATTCCGCAGCAGCGCATACAGCTCGTCGAGCTCACGTTTTTTCATCTTGCTGTTTACGCCTGTAATCATAGTATAGCACAAATGGTTACGTCTGTCAACAGCAAAAAACCGGCTGTATCATCCGGCTTCCGCAATAAACAGCGCCGCGCGCCTGTCCATGACCTGTGCCGCCTCCTGTGCGGTTTTCCGGCCTTTGAAATAGGCGTCCGCTTCGTCAAGGATGATCTTCAAAATTTCCTGATTGCCACAGGAACGGCAGTCGGCGTGCTCCAGTACGTTCATCAGATCATCGGCGGCGGCTTCGTCAAACAGAAACGCAAGATCGCCTGCCTCGCCGACCTCGACGCGGCCCTCTTCGCGGATGGCCGTCTGCTGTTCGGCCCTCTGCGCTTCGATCTCCTTCTGCATCAGCTCGCGCAGCGCGGCGCGGTTGACCGGGAACGCGTCTGCAATGGCCTGCTGAAAGTCTTCCCGCAGCATGTTCCGCAGCGCCTCCGCCGCCGCTTCCCGCATGGCGGAACCGGCGCAGACACCAAGCTGCAGAACCGGCTGATATGCCGTCCCGCCGTCCGAATCGAGAGCAAGCACACGGAACGCGCCGCCGGTCTGCTGGTACCAGGAAATCTGCATGGACCGGTACATCGCGGCGGAGCGCATCGGCTGCTGCATGATGCTGTCCGGGGCAGGCGCCGCGGAAGAAATGGCCGCGCAGGCCGTCAGAATATTCAAAAATTTCTCGCTCTCGAAGGAGGCGGTCTGTGTATCATAGTCCAGATACTGCTCCGCCGCGTGGCGGCAGTAGACGCTGAGCAGATCCTCACCGCCCCAGAAAAAGCTGACGTCCGGGACCGCGCCGCACAGCACGTCCTCGACCGACGTTTCCAGCGACGCGCCGAGCTTCTCCGCCGGGCCGAACAGCGGGTCAAGCGCGAAAGCCCCAACGACGGAATAGAGCGTCCCGTCCACATAGCACGGCTTCAGAATACCGGACAGAAGCTCCGTTTCCGGCATCCCGTCCAGCGGCAGCAGAATGCCGTTTTTTGCGTAGCCCGCGTACTGCGCACCACTCAAATCGCTGCAATCGAGCAGATCTGGCACATTCCCGGCCAGCAGCTCCGTCGTCATGCGCGTCACGGCATCCGCGCGGCTTTCCGCGCCGTCGGCGTAGTTGAGGATTTCGATCCTGACCGGTGCGCCGGAGAAATTATAGTTCTGGATCATACTGCGGAGCACGCTCTTTTCCGTGTCAAAATCGATCGTGCCAAGCATCAGCGTCCGTTCCGGTGTTTGCACATCGGATTCGGTTTCCGTTTGACTGCCGGCTGTCTCCGCAGCGGGTTGCCGCTCCGGCTTCGTCTGCTTCCGGCAGCCGGTCAGGAGCAGGCCGAGCAGCAGCATGAAAATCAGACAGCGTTTCATGATGCATTCCTCCTTATTTTTCTTCCAGTATACCACAGCTTTTCCCTGAAATCTCTTAATTTTTCCTAAATATTTACTGGATCCGGTATCCGCTCAGGACGAGTTCGAGGATTGCAGGCCAGAAGATGGGTTCCGGCGCAGTAAAATAACGGGCATCCGGAATGCTGTGAAAGGATATGACGCAGCGCTCGTCATCCAGCCATGCCTCAAAGCGTCTGTTGGTTTCGTGCTCCATGCGGGTTTGCTGCCTCCTTTAAAGGGGTAAGTAATGTCGTAGTAAATAATACGATATTTATGATTAAAATGCAACGATTTTTCAAAGTATAATAAGCGAAAAGTCGTAGGTGGTGAAGCATGTGACAGACGTTCTGGGGCTGATCCGAAAAAACCGGGAAGCCAGAGGCTGGACGGAATATCAGCTTGCCGAGCGCTCCGGCCTGCCGCAGTCTACCATTTCATCCTGGTACCAGAAGGGCATGACGCCCTCGTTTTCCTCGCTGGAAAAGATCTGCGACGCATTTGGGCTGACGCTCTCGCAGTTTTTTGCCGACGGCGAGGCACTGCTTGCCCTGACGCCCGGGCAGCGCGGCATGCTGGAAAAATGGCTGCGCCTGTCTCCCGCGCAGCAGCGTGCGCTTTTCGCGGTGATGGATGCGATGCTGGAAGGCTAGCGGCGCAGATTTTTCTCTTTCTAATTTTAGGGTGTATCTGAAAACTCCCAATGTGACCGGCGGCGAGAAATTTTTGCGCTGGGCAAGACATTTTTTCGCAGGAATACTGACGTATTTCAAGGAAAAATGGTGCAGCGCAGCGTGAAAAGGTCCGCTGTCCGGGTGCGTTGGGAGTTTTCAGATACACCCTAGCAAAACAATAAAAGTCTCCCCTTGCCATGCTGCCATGGCAGGGGGAGACTTTGGCATATACAGCGGAAATGAAAATCGGAGTTGACAAGCACATGTTTATATTATAATATTGGAATATGAAATAATTAGATGATGTAGGAGGGATACAATGGGATTACAGCATGGCATCCTTGGGTTTTTAAATTACGGTCCATGCAGCGGATATGAGTTGGCAAAGGCATTTCATTCTTCCGTACAGTTTTTCTGGCCCGCGCAGACCAGCCAGATCTATTTGACGCTGGGCAAGCTGGAGCATGCGGGGCTTGTTGCGCATGAGACGGTCATCCAGAACGGGAAACCGAATAAGAACGTCTATTCCATTCTGCCCGCCGGACGCGCGGAGTTGCTGCGCTGGCTGTCAGAACAGGGGCAGTCAGCAGACGGCTATAAGAGCGAATTTCTGATGAAGGTCTTCTTCGCCGAAAATCTCCCTCCGCAGCAGGCAATCACAATGCTGCGCGCCTATGCCGACGGCTGCCGCGCGTGGCTGCGGAGCATGGACAGCGTACCGCAGAGCATTGAGGATTACGGCAAACTGACCGATGCCAGCGCGCCTGTGTATTGGGCGTTTACGGCACAGTTTGGCAGGGACTATGCACAGATGTGCATCGCGTGGGCCGAGAACTGCATCAAACGGCTGGAGGAAATGATATGAGAGTTCTGGTTCTGAACGGAAGTCCCAAGGGGGACAAAAGCAATACATACCGGCTCACAAGCGCGTTTCTGGACGGCCTGCGGCAGACGCAGCCGGTGGAGGCCGAGACCATCGAGGTCGGAAAGCTGCATCTGCTGCCGTGCCGGGGCTGCTTCGCCTGCTGGAGCAAAACGCCGGGCAAATGTGTTCTGCAGGACGATATGGCCGGTGTGATTGAAAAAATTCTTGCCGCCGACGTGCTGATCTGGAGTTTTCCGCTCTATTATTTCAGCATTCCCGGCCAACTGAAGCTGCTCATCGACCGGCAGCTGCCGATGTCGCTGCCGTTTATGACCGACACCGAATCCGGCGGCCATCCGAGCCGGTACGACCGCTCCGGCCAACGGCAGGTCGTGATCTCAACCTGCGGCTTTTATACTGCCGAGGGCAATTATGACGCGGTGGACGCGCAGTTTTCCAGACTCTGTAGTGCGGGCGGCTATACATCCGTTTACTGCGGACAGGGCGAACTGTTCCGCGTCCCGGCACTGCGGCAGCGCACGGACGCCTATCTTGAACTGGTCAAACAGGCGGGCGCAGAATTTGTGCGCGGTGCAATCTCGGCCGAAACAGCCTGCGCGCTGCGTCAGCCACTGTTCCCGCGCGCGGTATTTGAGCAGATGGCGGACGCCAGCTGGGGCGTCAGTCGGGAGGATACTGCTGCGGAAAAGACCCCGGAGGCCGGGAAGCTGTCTCCGGCGCAGGCCTTTACACGGCAGATGGCCGCGCTCTATGACCCATCGACATGGGACAGGAAGGATCGTGTTCTGGAATTTTTCTATACGGACACCGGCGAGACTTGCCAGATCGTGCTCGGAAAGGACGGCCAGCGCGTGCTGCAATCGGACTTTCTGCCCAGCACGACGCGCATTGAAACGCCGCTTTCCGTCTGGCAAAAGATCGGCAGCGGGGAACTTGACGGCAAGCAGGCCATGATGGAGCACCAGTACCGCGTGACTGGCGATTTTTCGGTCATGCTCCGCTGGGATGATATCTTCGGCTTGGGGGCCGCACCGGCGCAGCCGTCCGCCGAACCCCGGAAGAAGACGAACATGACGCTCATGCTGCTGCCGTGGATGGCGATCTGGATCGCGCTGTCTATCCACGCGCAGATCGGCGCTTGCGTCGGGCTTGCGGTCTGTGCGCTGCTGCCGTTCGCGTTTCTGAAATACCGTCTGACCATCTTCGAGCCGTGTTCGATTCTGGCTGTCGGCACGATCTGCGTGCTGACGCTGCTGGACGCGCTGCCGCTCACGACGCTGCTGCCTGCGTCGTATCTTCTGTTCGGCCTGATGTGGGGCGTGACGGTGTTTCTGCCCATGCCGCTGACGGCGTATTATTCCATGAACGGCTACGGCGGCGAGACAGCGCTTCAGAACCCGCTGTTCATGCGCACGAACCGCATTCTGACAGCCTGCTGGGCAGTCTTGTATCTGCTCACGCCGATCTGGACGTGGTATCTGCTGCAAACACCCGTCTCGTATCTGACCGGCGCGCTCAATTCCGTTCTGCCCATGCTCCTCGGCGCATTCACGGCCTGGTTCCAGCGCTGGTACCCGGCACATTACGCTGCAAGTAAAAAATGACTGCACCAAAGCAGGCCCTTGTCATGCTCATTGAAGCGCATGACAAGGGCCTGCTTTTGCATATCCGGAATCTGGGCATGCCGCCTGTTACGGTGCTCCAAATTTGTAGGTAGTTGCGTTAGAATATCTGCGACAAATCAGCTTTGCGTTCAAAAGTTGCAAGGCAGTACGGATTCGCCAGAGTTCTGTAGGGGCCGATGCCCACATCGGCCCGTTGGGCAGTTACGAATTCGCCATAGATTTCCGTAAAAACGGTGCAATCTGCCGGGTCGATGTGGGCATCGACCCCTACGAAGCTTTTACGAGAAATGCCAGAAATTTTGAGCAGTTTTTCAAATTTCGCGGGAAAGATCCAAGAAAACCGGGGCGGTTTTCTTGGTCGGTTCAAGGGACTCCGGGGGGGAAATCGAAATCCCCCCGGGCTCGTTTCCTTTTCCCAGTCTTTTCTTTTGGAGAAGCAAAAGAAAAGACTGAGGGGCAGCTGCAGATTTTCAAGAAGAATTCCTACATTGATATGTGTACCATTGACCACCAAACGCCACGAATTCGCATTCGTCTTCTGCCTATTGCCGCTGCCTGCCGCAGCCGTTCAGGTGCTTCGCGCCAATGATTTTGTCTGCAAATCGGGGCTTGACAAGGGTGGGGTTCTGTGCTATGATGCGCTCGGTTAGAGGTCTTTAACTGTTATTGAAACGAAAAGGAGATTCCCTATGCAAACAAAGACCCGCCTGATCGCCCTGCTTCTTGGGCTTGTTCTTGTATTCTGCCTGTCTGCCTGCCAAAAAGCGCCTGCCGAGACCACGGATGCGCCTGCCGAGACAGCCGATTTTGGTATCTTCCCGGAAATCGCCGGTGAAAACGGCACGACCTATGCCAATTTGTTCGATGTGATCCTCAGCGCCGACTATGACGGCGTTTGGACGGAAAAATGCGCCGCAATCGTCGGCGAAGACGGTGCGGCAGAGGCTGCTTCGTATCTCAAGAGTTACATCAGCCGTGATATCTATGGTCAGGAGGCTGTTGATGCCTATACCTCCCCGGAACTTGTCGGCTTTGACTGCTGGTACATCAACGGCGCAAAGACCTTTACCTTCTCCGGTGATACCGCTACGATCACGCTGACGGACGGTTCTTCGCAGACACACACCTATACCTATCTCGGCCAATACAAGGTCGGCGACGGCGAAACGATGGTTTATAACGGACAGGAGATCGACCCGTCGTTTGCCTGCGATGTATACCAGTCCACCGACGATGCGGGCGAATTTACCTATCTGCTCTTCCGCGACGACACGATGGCTTCGACCTATCATATTGAGTTCCGCTACGGCAGCGATCTTGACGCGCTGCAGAAATACTTCACCGGCCCGTATGCCTACTGGCTCTCTGCCGGCATCGACGCGAGCGCCGACGCGCAGACCATCGACAACGTGATCGACCTGTTCGTAACGGAAAATCTCAGCGGCGAATAACCAACAATCATCCTCCATACACCAACCCCAAGCCGTCGGCTCCATGGAACCGGCGGCTTGGGGCATTATTTACGTCTGCGCAGCGCCGTCAACGCTGATGACCGCGCCGGTCACATAGCTTGCGAGGTCACTTGCAAGGAAGAGGAACACGTTTGCGATCTCCTCCGGCTCTCCGATGCGCCGAAGCGGGATAGGGGCGGAAATGCGCGCGACCAACTCCTCCGGCAGCGCAGCGACCATATCCGTCCGGGTCACACCCGGCGCGACGGCATTGACCCGGATCCCCGCCGGGCCGAGCTCCCTCGCAAGGCTCTTTGTCAGGCCATTGACGGCGAATTTGCTTGCCGGATAGCCGACGCCGCTGGGCTGTCCGTACAGACTGACCATCGAGCTTGTGTTGATGATGCAGCCGTGCCCGGCCTTGCGCATCAGCGGCTCGACAGCCTTGCAGCCGTTGAAGACGGCGGTGACGTTCAGGTCCATGATTTTCTTGAAATCCTCCGGCTTGTAAGCGGCCAGCGGCTCCCGCGCCGAGATGCCCGCGTTGTTGACCAGAATATCAACGCCGCCGAACGTCTCGCATGCCGTCTGGATCGCGGCCTGTACTGCGTTAAAGTCCGTCAGATCCGGCGCAAGACCGATCACGGGCCAATCCGTATCCCGGAACGGCAATATGTAGAAAGATTGATATATCAAATTTCATATATTGTTGCTGCCTGCTTGCCGGAAGTTGACAAGCAGATGCAAAAAAGGGCAAGCGCAGTAAATGACCAAATGCGAATCGACTGGTAGAATGGAATAAGAAAATACGAAGGAGCTGCGTCCGGTTTGTGCAGCTTTCCATATCAGCAAGACAGGAGGCATTCTCATGCAGCAAACCCGGAATCCCAAACGTGTGCCTGATCTGCGCGCCAGCGGACGGTTCAGCAAGGCAAAGAAGACGCTGATGCTCCTGACCATGGTGGCCCCCGGTGCGCTCTGGCTGCTGCTGCTGCGGTATCTGCCGATGGGCGGCATCATCCTCGCGTTCAAGAATTACAAAATCTATCCCAAGGACCCGACCTTCCTCAATAACCTCATCCACAGCAAATGGGTCGGCCTCGACAATTTCAAGTTCCTGTTTACCACCGGCGATTCGTGGGTCATGATCCGCAACACACTGGCCTACAACATCGTGTTCATCATTCTGGGCGTGATCATTCCCGTGGCCTTCGCCATCATGATGAGCGAGCTTTCCAAAAAGTTCGTCGCCAAAACGTATCAGACGCTGATGTTTTTCCCGTATTTCCTGTCGTGGGTCGTCGTCAGCTATTTCCTGAACGCGTTCATCGATGCGCAGTACGGCCTTATTCCCATGGCTCAGCGCGCAGCGGGCGAAACCGCCGTCTCCTGGTACACAACGCCCGGTCCGTGGCCATATATCATCGTGTTCGCAAACCTCTGGAAGAATGTCGGCTATTCCACGGTTCTGTATCTCGCGGCCATCACCGGCATCGACCAGACGCAATACGAGGCCGCCGCCATCGACGGCGCAAGCAAATGGCAGCAGATCCTGCATGTAACGCTCCCGAATCTGCGCACGATGATTGCGATTCTGTTCATTCTGAACGTTGGCAAAATCTTCAACGCTGACTTCGGCCTGTTCTGGAATGTCCCGATGCAGAACGGCGCACTATTCTCCGTCACGCAGGTCATCGACACCTATATCTACCGTGTCCTCATGAACACCGGCAACATCGGCCAGAGCACGGCGGCAGGTCTGCTTCAAAACATCGTCGGGTTTATCTGCATCATCGGCGCAAACGCCGTCGTCAAGAAGATCGACTCCGACAGTACCCTGTTCTAAGGAGGTGCAGCCTGATGAAACAGAAAAATCACCGTCTCAATTCCGTCAGCGCGGGCACAGAGGCCGTCATGAACGTTGTCCTTGCCCTGTTCAGCCTGTGCTGCATCATCCCGTTCATCTTCGTCGTGATCATTTCCTTCTCCTCGGAGGAATCCATCCGCACCATCGGCTATTCCTTCTGGCCCATGGCGTGGAGCACGGACACCTACGCCTACGCGTTTGAAAAGCTGCCGCAGATCTGGCGCTCATTCTTCAACAGCGTCCTCATTACCGGCATCGGTACGGTTTTGAGCACCCTGATTTGCGTCCTGTATTCCTACGCGCTCTACCGTCCGGATTTCAAATACCGCAATTTCTTCAACTTCTTCAGCTTCTTCGTCATGCTTTTCGGCGGCGGTCTTGTCCCGACGTATATCATCTCTAAGCAGGTGCTCGGCCTGAGCGAGAATTACGCCGCACTCATCGTTCCGCTGCTGGTCAGTCCCTTCAATATCATTGTCATGCGGACCTTTTTCAAAAGTTCTGTCCCGCTGGAACTGATCGAAGCGGCCACCATCGACGGCAGCGGCGAATATTCGACGCTCTTCCGCATTGTCCTGCCCATCGCCAAGCCCGGCATTGCAACTATCGCGCTTTTGAATGCGCTGGCTTATTGGAACGACTGGTTCCAGTCGCTCCTGTATATCCGGCAGAACAAAGTGCTCCAGCCTCTGCAGGCGCTTCTGATGGAACTGCAGAACAACGTTGAATATCTCAACCGCATGATCGGACAAATGGGCACCGCCGCCATCATGGAAGCCCAGCGGGCGCCGAACCAGACGCTGCGCATGGCGCTGGTCGTGATGATCGTCGTTCCCATCGCCTGCGCGTATCCCTTCTTCCAGCGCTACATTGTTGCCGGTCTGACGATCGGCTCCGTTAAGGGCTGAATCAGCGTAATTGCTGTTTTGGTATAGAGTGAAAAAATTTTAAAATGGAGGAATCATCAAATGAAAAAAGTCCTTGCGCTTCTTCTGGCTCTCATCATGGTGCTTGGCCTCGCCGCGTGCGCGACGAAGGAAGCCCCGGCAAAGACTGACGACCCGGCCCCTGCTGACACAACCAACACCGAAACGACCGAGCAGACGCCTGCCGACGCTACTGACACGGCAGAGTCTGTCACCATCAAGATCTGGTTCCACGGCAGCAACGTAACCCCGGAAGCTTCCGAAAAGGTCATGGCCGAACTGAATCCGTACCTCAATGAGAAGATTGGTGTCACGCTCGATCCGATCTGGGGCACCTGGGGCGATTTCGACACCAGCACCGTCACGGCTCTGGCCGGCGGTGACGATGTTGACATTTACTTTACCTGCAACTGGTCTGCCGACGAGTACAACAAGTACGCCCGCGACGGCTACTGGGTCAAACTCGACGATATGCTGGAGAAGGACGCACCTGAACTGCTTGCCACGATCCCCGAAGGCATCTGGGAATGCGCCCGCACCAACGGCCTTGACGGCATGGGCATCTACGCCGTTCCCGGCCTGAAGGACACCGCAACCCAGAACTGCTGGGACGTCAACGGCACGCTGCTGGCTGAACTCGGCTACGATGTCGATGCAGTCTGCGCGGCAGGCCTTGACTATTACTCCGATGAATATGAAGAAATGCTCCAGAAGGCCAAGGACGCCAAGGGCGGCGATTTCTATCCGCTGCTCATCGAGCCGGCCGTTCTCGAACGCCTTGTGACCCACACCTCCATCGTGACCGGCGACCTCAACGGCGGCAACGTCCTGTCCTACTACTATGACGCCGAGCATCCGTCCAAGGACATCGGCAGCACCATCGTCAACAAGTTTGCCACCGACGAATTCAAGAAGTTCGCCGACCGCACCTATTACTATGCGCAGAAGGGCTTCATCTCCCCGAGCTGCCAGTCCGTCGCCACTGCAAACGACTACCGCACCGCCTGCCAGTCCACCGGCGACTACCTGTTCTGCACCCAGTCCTACGCCTTCGGCTGTGAGTTGGACTTCTCCAAGGCCCGCGGCATTGACGTGCGCATGGTCCCGGCGACCGCCGCTTACATGGACTGCACCTCCGGTCAGGGCGCGATGATGGCCATCTCCGCCACGTCCAAGAACCCGGATAAGGCCCTGCAGTTCCTGAATCTCCTGAACACCGACCCCGTCGTTATGACCTATGTCAACTACGGCGTGGAAGGCTTCACCTACAACAAGAACGACGACGGCACCATCACCTTCATCGACGATGCCCGTGCGACCTATTCTCCGTGGACGAACGGCGTCGGCAATGTGCGTATCCTCCCGCCGACCAGCGACCAGGGCGCCGATTTCTGGCAGCGCTTCTCCGCGTACTATGACGCGGCAGAGACCCTCCCCTACGGCGGCTTCATCTTCGACTCCTCTGTCTGCGAGACGGAAGCAGCCGCTCTGGCCAACGTCTGGGCCGAGTACGCCTTCAACCTCATGAGCGGTGCAGTCAACCCCGACGACGTCCTGCCCGAGTTCCTTTCTAAACTCGAGGCTGCCGGAATCAACACCTTCGTTGACGCCGCCAACGAACAGATGAACGCTTATCTCGCAGGCTGATCAACTGCACACAAAGCCCGCATAACACACAGCAGCCGGTTTCCCGCCAGATGGGAAACCGGCTGCTTTACGCGCAAAGAGATAGCTAACCGCCGAAAATCACCAGAATGATGCCGTAAAGAACACTGGCAACCGTGCCGTAGACAATGACAGGACCAGCAATGATGAACATTTTGGCCGCCATGCCGGTGACGAAGCCCTCGGCTTTGAACTCGATTGCAGGCGAGACGACCGCGTTTGCGAAGCCAGTGATTGGCACGAGCGTTCCGGCGCCCGCAATTTTTGCCAGATCGTCATAGACGCTCAGGCCCGTCAGCACGGCACTTAAAAACACGAGACTGACCGAGGTCGCCGCTGCCGCATCCTGTTCGGACAGTTCCAGCGCGATGTAGCCGTTCAGGATCAGCTGGCCAATCACGCAGATGAGGCCGCCAATCAGAAAGCTGTTCAGCAGATCCTTTCCCAGCGGCGATTTTTTAGCCAGCCGCGCCACATAGCGGTTGTATTCCTTTGGAGACATGTTCATTCTGATCCGCTCCCTTACTCTTTTATCCATAGTATCCGCCGCATGGCCCGCATTCATGCACAAAATCTGTATTTGCCGCATATGCTAACGGCTGAAAGCAAAAAAGGAGGCAGCATGATGCAGGAATACGGAACCGTAACCGCGCAGATCGTGACGTCGGCCGCACAGATCCCCATTCCGGGCGCGACGCTCACCATTACACGCGAATTGCCGGACGGCAGGCAGGAACTGCTGGCCGTGCGCATGACGAATTACGACGGCTTTACCGAGCCCTTTGACGTCCCAACACCCCCGGCGTCCGACAGTCAGACGCGGCAGACCGCCGAGACGCCCTACGCCCTTGTCGATCTGCGCGGAGAACATGCAGACTATGACCGCGTATTCATTCACAACGCGCAGGTCTTCCCTGGCATCCAGACCCTGCAGCAGATTGTACTCATCCCGACGCCGACGCTGCCGGACAGCTACGCGCAGACGCAGGAATTCGATATTCCATCGCAGGCGCAAGACTTGTAAAGGAGGTAGTTTCTTGGCGACGATCGCCCCGTATATCCCCGAAAGCATCACTGTCCATCTCGGCTCGCCGAATTCGAGTGCTGAAAACGTAACGGTGTCGTTTTCCGACTATGTGAAAAACGTCCTGTCCAGCGAAGTCTACCCGACGTGGGAGCCTGCCGCGCTGCGCGCAAACGCGCTGGCAATCATCTCGTTCGCCCTCAACCGGATTTACACCGAATATTACCGCAGCCGCGGATATCCATTCGATATTACGTCTTCAACGGCAATCGACCAGAAATTCATCAATGGCCGCAACATCTATGACAATATCTCCGAGTTGGTTGACGAATTGTTCACGGATTATCTCCGGAAGCAGGGCTTTGTCGAGCCGTTGGCAGCAAAATTCTGCAACGGTGTGACGGTCACCTGTCAGGGCCTGAGTCAGTGGGGTTCACAGTATCTGGCGCAGGACGGAGCAAACTCTATCGATATTCTGCGTACATATTACGGGGAGGACGTGGAACTTGTGACGAACGCGCCCGTGCAGAATCTGCAGGAATCCTACCCCGGCAGTCCTGTGCGGCGGGGCGATATCGGCGTCAATGTGTCATTTCTGCAGGTCGCGCTCAACCGCATTTCACAAAACTATCCCGCCATTCCCAAAGTTCCCGTTGATGCCATATTCGGAGAAGCGACGGAAAACGCCGTGCGTTCGTTCCAGTCCATATTTTCTTTGACGGTTGACAGCATTGTGGGCCGCGCGACATGGTACACGATCGTAATGCTCTATACGGCAGTTCTCAAGCTGGGCGAACTGCAATCGCTTGGGCAGACGTTCTACGGCTATTCGTGGGAATACCCTGAGCAGATTCTTCCCGGCGAGCAGGGTGCAAAGGTGACGCATCTGCAATATATGCTGTCCGTTGTTTCCCAATTCAATTCCGCCGTGCACGAGCCGCCGGTCAGCGGTGTATTCGGCGACACGACTACACAAGCCGTCACGACATTCCAGCGCGCTTACAATCTGCCGGAGACAGGCACAGTTGACCGTGCGACCTGGGACAGCATCTATTCTCAGTTTGCAGGCATTGAGACAACCGTTTTCGGAAACGAAGCGCTTTTCCCCTTCACGCGCCCGCCGATGGCTGTGACAGAGGCCGATCTGCAGGAGCAGTTAATCACCGCTGCCGCAGCCTTTCCGGAGTTGGACGCGCCGAAGCGGTCTGGAAAGCTGGACGCGCAGACGAAGCGGAGCCTCGCAGTCTTCCAGCGTCTGACCGGAAGCACTCCGACCGGCACGCCGGACGCGCAGAGCGCATCTGATCTGGCAGGCATGCAGTTTCTGCTGCAGCATGCACAGTCCACGCGCTTTGTGCAGTTTCCGGGAATGACGCTCAAATCCGGCATGCAGGACAGGGAGGTACGCAGCGTATGAATACACCGTTCAATTACGTCGGCCAGCCCATCCGGAGCCTCCAGACGATGCTCCGAACCCTCGCACACGCAGACGAGACGTTGTTGAAACTCGTGCCGGACGGCATTTACGGACCAAACACCGTGCAGGCCGTCCGTGAATTCCAGCGGCAGAACGGTCTGCCCGTCACCGGCGAAACCGACAACACAACATGGAATAAACTCGTTGCAATCTATACTGTTCAGAGTCCGTCGGTCCTGCCTGCCGCACCGGTCGCGGTCCGCTGGACGCCGAACCGTGTGCTTGCCGCAGGCAGCCGGAACTCGCATCTGTTTCTCATCCAATCGATGCTCCAGTCGCTTGCACGCTTTTATGCTAACGTGCCCGCGCTTACCGTGACCGGCGTTCATGACGCACCCTCGGTTGCGGCAGTCAAATGGCTGCAAAGACTGGCCGCGCTTCCGCAGACCGGCGAGATTGACCAGACGACATGGGCATATCTCAGCGGCCTCTACACCCTCGCCTCCGGGGACGGGGAAGCTGCGGATCAGCAGAGCACCCTGTAGGGGCCGATGCCCACATCGGCCCACGCAGAAGGCACTGATTTTACGAAAATCCAAGGCGAATTTGCAACTTCCCAACGGGCCG
>ENA-UOOD01000647-UOOD01000647.1-human-gut-metagenome-genome-assembly--contig:-CS67-NODE-647-length-40859-cov-10.167484_pt1 | contig 40859 bp, 52 predicted proteins | sample MGYA00242464_ERZ724011 | MGnify/ENA metagenome assembly ERZ724011 | reverse complement strand
TGGTCCGAGTGAGAAGATTCGAACTTCCGGCCTCTTGAACCCCATTCATACGAAAATGTAGTGTTTTCAATGCTTTGCTGGTTTGGAGTTTGAAACGAGTTTGAAATAGGATTTTCTAAATTGCGTCCGTTATCCTCCGCAGGTCATCCAGATCCACGTCCTGATAATAGCGCGTCATGGAGATGTCGGTGTGCCCGATCAGCTCCAGCATATCCTTTTCCGGTGCTTTGATGCGCTTGGCCAGTGTGGCGAACGTGTGACGGCAGGAGTGCGGCGTGTACTTATGGCGTTTGACGCCACCAGCCACTTCCACGATCGGATTGTCGATGCCGGCGGCTTCGAGCGCCGGATAAAATGCGCGATCTGTAAATGCACGCAGCGTCCAGGCGTTCCCGGCATCATCGCAAAACAGCGCGCCGCTGCTGCGGCCGCCAGCGACGCGGTCGACGATGGCCTGAATCTTCGGGGACGCGGTGACGGTGCGTCCTTTCCCGGCTGCCGTCTTCGCGCCGCCGACCAGACAGTGCTGCGCGCGGTCGTAGTCCTTCACGTCCAGCGCAAGAAATTCGCTCGGCCGGAAGCCCAGGTAGATCATGCAGTACACATAGTCTGCATATAGCACGACACCGACGGCCTGCCGGATCTTTTCGATTTCAATGTCCGTGAACGATGGCCGGTGCGCGGCAGATTCGCCTTTGACGGACAAAAACTGCGCCAGATTCAGGTTCTCCGGGATCAGATGGCGCGGGATGCCGTACTTATACATCAGGCCGCAGGTGGCGCGCATATTTTCCTTGGTGCGCTTTCCACGTGGGCATTCGTCGATGCAGTCCTGCAGGTCGTCAATATCCACGTCAGATATTTTCATCATCCAGATCGGCGTAAAATACTTAATGGCGGCGCGGTAGCAGCCGAGCGTGGATTCATCCGCCTTATGCGTGGGAAACCATGCATCATACAATTCCTTAAACGTTGGATCGTGGCGCTTTGCCTGCGCCTTTTTCAGATCCGGAAGCGCCGCGAGCGCTTCTTTTTTCGTGACAAAGCCGCACTTCGTGCGCGTTTTTCGGCGAATTGTTCCGTCCGACTGCACGATATACCCCAGCGTCACACTGGCACGCCATGTGCCGTTCGCGGCCTTATACACATATCCCTGCCCGTTGCCGCGCTTTTTCCGGCGTGCGACGGGCATTTGCGGCTTTCCGCAGGCGCAGCAGAACCGGCTGTCGTCCGGGATCTGAGCGCCGCATTTTTTACATTGCATTTTTTATCCCCCTATGATACCATAAAGGGGCAGTTACCCCTTTAATTGCGATTGGTGGTTTTCTGCACGGCCGTCTCGGTGTACCAGCACCGGGGCGGCTTTTTTATGGCTCTTCGTCATAGGCCCGGCCGTTTAACGCATCGTCATACCCTGTTTCGTATCCGATGAGGAAGCCCTCGTCGTATCCGTCGTCAAATCCTTCGTTTTTCCCGCTGGTTTCTCCTTCTTCATATCCATCATAGTATCCATCGTCGTACCCGCTATCGCGCCAATACTCCTCTTTATCCTTCATGCTGGACTTCATTTCTGCCTGTGTTTCCTCCGCTGTTTTCAGCGCGCTGGCAAGCACTAGGCAAACGATGACGAGCACGATGCATACGACCGACAGCATGGTGTTTTCCTTCTTCACGGAACGCCCTCCATATATATCAACGTGCCGCCTTTCTGTTCATAAAGAACGTGATCGCATCGCAAACGAAAGAGACGATGTACGGAAGGAAAATGACTGCCGTTGCGACGTAGTAAATAATCGCAAAGACATCCTGCGGTCCGCCGATCGCGCAAACAAGACCCCAGATCCAGAACACAGCCGGAGCTCCGGGGATGAAAACCATGCAGAAGAAGAAAACAGCGCGCAGGAGGAGGCTCTGGTGGATCATGACGAGCGGGAGAACGAAGAGCACCAGCTGGAGAATATACCAGAGAATTCCGCCGAATGTACCGAGAGCACCTAACAGTTTTTCTTTCATCATTGGAATGCCACCTTTCAAATGTTTTCGCTTAATTTTACCATGCTGCGCAGTAGATGTCCACTGAATTACACTGTATTGCATGACATATTTTTTGGCATTCTATCTATACAGGCTCACGTTTGAAGAAAATAACAAAAAATGTGCAGGATACTGCACATTTTCAACACGAGGCCGAAAAAATGTGATAGGATTGCGTCAAATGATGAATCACGTGCGCGAATATCGGGAGTACAAGGGCGTCAGCTTGCGATGGCTGGCCAGAAAGGTGGGGTGCGGGGCAAGCACGATCAGCGCGATCGAAAGGGGGAAATGTGTTCCCAGCGTGTATCTGGCGCTGCGGATCGCAAAGGCGCTGGGGACGACCGTGGAGAATTTGTGGGAGGGAGAGCTGTGACGGAAACAGAATGGAGGACGTACTTACTGGCGGAGATCGCGCGGCTGCTGACCGCAGCGAATGACCGCGCGCTGGAGCTGACGGCCATGCTTTTGCGCAGACTCACAAAGCAATAGAAACCACCAATCGCAAAAAAGAAGCGGATCAGGAAATCAATCCTGATCCGCTTCTTTTTTTTCTGCGGTGATCTGGTGGGCAAACGCTTCAATGTCTGCCCACCGTTCTTCCGGCAGACGCGCCAGCGCCAGCAGAAACCGCCGTCGGAAGTTGTCATCCTCGTCCTGCATGGTGTCGGCGACGAAATCCATGATCTCCTCGTCGCGTGAGATCTGGATGAACATCTCGCCCTCGCCGGTCCGCAGCCAGTTCTCGTTTACATTGTATGTTTTGCAAATCAAACTGACCACGGCGTCAATAGGCTCATTTCTGCCAACCTCGTAGTTGGCAACGGCGCCACGCTTAATTCCGATTTTTTCGGCGAATTCCTGTTGCGAAAGGCCGAGAGCGGTCCGGACTGCCTTGATGCGTTCGTTCATTCGTATCACTCCTCGCCTAAGAGAATAGCGCAACATTGTGAGAATGTCAATGTTTTTTCGCAACAAAAGCACAAAATTCTCTTGACATCAGTAACAACGTGACGTATTATAGTAACGAACTCACAAACAACCGTAACAAAAAGACGATTCGCGTGGAACAGAAAGGAGATGAATCAATGGAGATCATCAAAATTGCGCCGGAAACGCTGGAAGCGCTGCAAAATGCGCCGTGCGCGCAGCCGCCGCACCCGCTGCCGATGGCAGAAACGGGTGAGGCGGTAAAGGACGCGACAGAAGTCTGGGGCTATCTTGCCGCGGCAAACGCCCCGAAGGAAACGCTGCTCGCGTTCGAGCGCGTGTGCGAGCGCGCTGGAGTGCCGTACATCATCGATAAAGCGGGTCGTTGAGCCGTTCCTCCGTTTCCACAATCAACTGTTTCAGCGCCGTGACGGCGCAGCGGTGGCAGACGTCGGAACCGTCTGCATCGTCGCAGTAGTTCGGCATTGGCGTGCCGTCCTCGCTGACATTGAAGAAAAACATATGCTTTCTGCCGAGATCCCGCGGGCAGGAAACGCGCGTGTATGGCTGGTTCATTTGCTCACCTCCTTCACGCGATTCTTGCTACAACCTTACCACAAAATGACGAATTCCGCAACGAAAGGAAGTGATCCCATGCTGACGAAGAACGAGCAGAAGACGCTGGAGCGGCTGGAGACGGTCATGCAGCGCATGGATGAGATGCAGAAGGCGCAGCTGTGCGCCTTCGCGGAGGGACTGGCGATGGCGCTGGAGCACAGCAAGCGCGCGTCGTAAGGCGCGCGCTGAGCACCATCACTTTTTGCTGCGCTTTTCTTTGACCCGGTCGATTAAGGCGAGGATTGGCTCACCGATGAACATAAAAGCGTACAGCGCTACAATCGGCGCGAGGATGACGAAAACCACGATCTCGCCGACGGAAATGTGTTTCGCCTTTGAATCATCTGATTTCTGGGGCGAAGGGCGCGGCGTGCTCTGCACAGCATGGCTGCTGCCGGAATCGCTCCGGCTGCTGTGGTCGGTCTTGTCATCGAAATCGTATGGGCAGTCGGCGATGCCGTCGCCGTCCATGTCGTAGTGCTGGTGCGCCGGGTAACCGTGGTGATAGTGATACTCGCCGGTGGAGCGGTCGTAGTGGCCGCCGTTGGCATCTGTTTTCCCGCTGTGTGCCAGCACAGTGGGAGAGAGCAAGAGCAAAAACGCAAGCAAAAATGCAAGCAATCGTTTCCTCAAGGGGACCACCTCCAAGAGGGAACATACCACGAATCTGAAAAAATGTACAGGAAAAGGAGAAAACGCGATGGAGCGAAAGCACACGAAGCGTGCGGCCGTGACGGACGAGGAAGTCGAGGCCGAGATCGCCGAGCTGAAGCAGGACGAGTATGTGAAGCTGGCGCAGCGGTACGACCAGTACCGAGCGCGGCGGCGGACGTATCTGTACCAGCTGCGGATCAAGCAGCGCAAGGGCATCGAGCTGGCCGCCAGAGGCGTGACGCTGGAAAATCTCGAGGAAATGGGGGACGAGCCGTGACACTGGAAGAACTGGCCGAGAAGCCGTCGGAGATCCTGACGTGCGCGGACGTGGCCCCGCTGCTGGCCTGCAGCGCGTGGACGCTGCACGAGCAGGCAATGGAAGACCCATACGCGCTGGGCTTCCCGGTGATCGTCGCAAAGCGGCGAGTGAAGATCCCGAAGCGGCCGTTTATCCGCTTCATGCGCGGAGAAATGGAGGGTGAGAGGACATGAAGGTATTCGGCGATCCGCGCGCACGGGCAAAGGCGCGCAGATACATCGTATGGGGCATCGAGGACGGCATCGTCTGTGCGAGCTTCCTCGGCGGCATCGCGCTGGCCGGGTGGGTGTTTCACGTGATCTTCACGGCGCTGGGGGTGGCGTGATGGGCCTGACGGGTGAAGCCCGCCGCGCATATATGCGCAAATACCGCGCGGCGAACTACGAAAAGCTGTCTGCGTACTACAGCAACAGGCGGCGCAAAAAATCGCGTGACACCGCTTTCGGTGCGTTTTTGCGGGCAAACGGTATCACGCAGACAGCAGCGGCCAAAATGCTTGGCGTGTCTGTATCAACGGCCAGCAGCTGGGCGAATGGCATCACGACCGCACGCGAAGATAAGATCCGCGCGGTGTGGCCGGAGTATGGGGGGAAAGCATGATCCATTACACACTGAACGTAGAACCGCCGGTCGAGCCGCCAGCCTACACCTGCCCGATTTGCCCGGTGTGCGGTGCGGAGACGGACACGGTGTACAAGAACGTTTATGGCGATCCGGTTGGTTGCCCAGAATGTGTCACGGAGGTGGACGCATGGGCGGAATGACGGACACCTACATCAAAGGCGGGATGCTGCAGAGCCGATACTGCAGCACCTGCGCACACTACAGGCCGCTGCAAGATTCGACGCCGACTGCGAGCGCAAGGGTGTGCCTGTACATTTTACAGATGCGCCAGTCACGCGGATGCCCGCCGGGATACGGATGCCCGAAGCACATCACGCCGGAAGCATTCGCCAAAACGCCGCACGGGAGCGAGATCATGCGTATGCGTATGCGCAGCGCAGGCGGCGGTGCAAAGAACAGAGGGAGGAGAAAACGGAGATGATCACGAAGACGACGACCGTCGGCATGACGGACGAGCAATGGCACGCCGAGCGGCGAAAGAGCATCGGCGGCAGCGACGCCGGGACGATCCTCGGGCTGAACAAATACAGCTCGCCATACGCGCTGTGGGCCGAGAAGACCGGCCGCGTGACACCGGAGGACATCAGCGACCGCGAGGCGGTGCGGCTGGGACACGATCTGGAGGACTATGTGGCAAAGCGTTTCGCCGAGGCGACCGGAAAGCGGGTGCGGCGGGAAAACCACTTCCTTGTCAACAGCGACTATCCCTTCGCGCACGCGCTGCCGGACCGCATGGTGATCGGCGAAAACGCGGGTCTGGAATGCAAGACAACGTCCAGCTTCGAGATCCCGAAGCAGTGCGCCGAGGGCGAATTTCCGGCGGTGTGGTATTGCCAGATCATGCACTACATGATGGTGACGGGCGCACCGGTGTGGTATCTGGCGGTGCTGTGCTTCGGGCGTGGATTTTACTGGTTTCGCGTGGAGCGCGACGAGGGCGAAATTTCGGCTCTTGCGGCTGCCGAGCAGGAGTTTTGGCAGTATGTGCGGAGCGGGACAGAACCGCCTGTGGACAGAACGGACGCGACAGCGGAGGCGCTGCGCACGCTCTATCCCGACAGCAGGGACGGCGAGACGTGCGACCTCGGTGCGGTGCAGTCAGCCGTGCGCAGCTACACGGTGCTCGGCGAGCAGATCGACGAGCTCAAGCGGCTGCAGGCGGAGCAGGCGGCGACCATCCAGCAGTTTATGGGCACGGCGGAAAAGGGGCTGTGCGGCGATGTGGCGATTACATGGAAGACGCAGCAGCGCAGCACCTTCGACCGCAAAAAATGGGAGGCGGCGCACGGAGCGATCCCGCGCGAATACTTCAAAACGTCGCAGGCGAGGCCGTTTCGGGTGACGTGCCGATGACGCCATCGACACCATGCAGGGAGTGCCCTGGCCGGTATCCCGGATGCCACGCACGCTGTGACCGCTACGCCGCATTCCGGCGCGGGAGGGACGCGGCAAATCTGGCACGGCAGCGCGACAACGATGTCCTGCGCTACATACGCGAAAACCACGAAAAACGAGAATATGTGAAAAAAACAACCATGAGAAAGGGTAAGTAAACATGGAAAAGAATCTGATCCAGAAGCAGGGCGGCCAGATGAGCGCCGCGAAGGCCGAGAAGAAGACGATGCAGGCATACATCAAGGCGATGGAGCCGGCGATCAAGAAGGCGCTGCCGAGCGTGATCACGCCGGAGCGGTTCACGCGCATGGTGCTCTCGGCGCTGTCGTCCACGCCGAAACTGGCCGAGTGCTCTCCGCAGTCGTTTCTCGCGGCGATGATGACGGCGGCACAGCTGGGCGTGGAGCCGAACACGGCGCTGGGGCAGGCGTACCTGCTGCCGTACCGCAACCACGGGCAGATGGAGTGCCAGTTCCAGCTCGGCTACAAGGGGCTGATCGACCTGGCATACCGCAGCGGCGAGGTGAGCGTGATTCAGGCGCACACGGTGTACGAAAACGATGTGTTCGAGTATGAGCTGGGCATGGATCCGAAGCTGCGGCACGTACCGGCAAAGGCCGACCGCGGCGAGGCCGTCGCCTACTACGCGATGTTCAAGACAAAGGACGGCGGCTATGGCTTCGAGGTGATGAGCGTGGACGATGTGCAGCGGCACGCGCAGCGCTACAGCAAGAGCTACGGGAGCGGATCGAGCCCGTGGCGCTCCAACTTTGACGAGATGGCCAAGAAGACTGTGCTCAAGCGCGCGCTGAAGTATGCGCCGCTGAAGTCTGACTTCGTGCGCGGTGTGGCGCAGGACGAGACGATCAAGGCCGAGCTGAGCGACGAGATGTACGCCGTTCCGGACGAGACGGTCTTCGAGGCCGAAGGCGAGGAGATCGGCAGCACGGCCGTGGACACGGAAACGGGCGAGGTGATCGGCGATGCTGAATAAGATCGTGATCATGGGCCGTCTGACGCACGACCCGGAGATGCGCCAGACTGGGAGCGGGACGTCGGTGACGTCCTTTTCCCTCGCGGTCGAGCGGGACTACAGCGGCAGGGCCGGCGGCGAGAAGCAGACGGATTTTATCGACGTTGTGGCATGGCGGCACACGGCGGAGTTCGTCGACAAATACTTCGTCAAGGGCGATATGGCCGCCGTGAGTGGCCGCCTGCAGATCCGCGACTGGACGGACAAGGACGGTAACAAACGCCGCAGCGCCGAGGTCGTGGCGGACAGCGTCTACTTCGGCGGAAGCAAGCGCAGAGACGCAGAAACAGCGACTGCTGCATACGATGCGCGCCCGGTCGCCGTGCAGCCGACGGAGGCCGACATGGAGCGGCTCGACGAGCTGGTGAGCGCATACGACAACGTCGCATACGCGGGTGACATCGACGGCGGAGACCTGCCGTATTAAGGGGGAAACAGCATGGCATGGATCGAGCTGCACCAGACGCTGCCGACGAACCGCAAGACGATGCGCTTCAAGCGGCTGCTGAAGATCAAGACGCCGCAGGCCGTCGGCCATATGTGTATGCTGTGGCTCTGGGCGATCGACAACGCGCCGGACGGGGATCTGTCTCCGTTCGGCGCGGACGAGATCGCGGAGGCCGGCGGCTACACGGGCAAAGACCCGCACGCATTTGTGGACGCACTGGTCGGAGCAGGGTTCGTGGACGACGACGGCACATCCCTGATGATCCACGAGTGGTATGACTACGTCGGCAATCTGGTGGACAAGCGCGCGATCACCAAGGCGCAGAACCGCGAACGCGCGCAGAGATACCGCGACAAGCGCAAGCAAATGAGCGTGACGGAAAGCGTGACGGAGCGTGACGATGTAACGCGGCGTAACGCTGACGTAACGCGTGACGCGAGCGAACGCGCTGCGTTACGTAACGCTGACGTAACGACCCTATACAGTACCGTACAGTACAGTACCAATACAGTACCCTGTATATCTGAAGAAAGAAAGGTAAAAGAAAGAAGCCCGGAGGTGCAGCCTGCGACCGACGTGACGCCGACGGAAGCTGTCCGGCCTGACGTGCTGGAAACAAAAAACAGATTGATCGTGCAGGCGGATATGCCGAAGGGCCGGAAGCTGGACGAACTGCCGGAGGGGATGCGCCTTGCAGACCTGCCGTTTATCCGGCTCTGGCGCAGCAAGGGACGCGACGTTCGCACGGACACGGTAACGCTGGCCATTGATGCGTACCTGCGTGAGCGGCCTGCACAGCCGGACGAAAAGGCGGGTGAGGCGTGTGCCGAGCGGTAGCTTCCGGCAGGTGTACGTTAAGTGCCCTTTTTACCTGTATGACGACGGCGCGGGGCGCATCTGCTGCGAAGGGATCGCGCCGGAGACGACGGTGGCGACGATGTTTCGCCACCGAAACCAGCTGCAGCAGCATATGCGGATCTTCTGCGAGGACGCATTCACCTGCTGCGAGCTGTACCGCGCCGTGATGACAAAATACGACGATGACGAGGAAGGAGACCAATGATGGAAGGAAAAGAACGAAAGCGCGCGGACGATCTTCCGGCCGGCGCTGTGGAGCAGGTAAGAGAGCTGCTGAACCGTCCGCGCTCGAGCGCAGATTTTTCTCCGGCCGCGCGCTACGCTGTCAGCAAGTTGTGCGATTACGCCGAGCAGGAGCACGAGCTTCGGGGCAAGGCAGAGGAGCGGTGCGTGAAGATGAACGGGCAAGTGACGGATGCTCGCCTCATGGTAGAGGCTCAGGCGCGCACGATCGACGACCTGCGGCAGCAGCTGAGCTTCCTGCGGCAGGCGATGCAGGACGCGGGGGTGTGAAGATGAATAAAGACGTTTTGTTTTCCAGCAAGACTGATTTGTGGGAGACCCCACAGGACTTTTTTGACATGCTTAACGCGGAGTTCGGCTTTACACTGGATGCCGCCGCAGACGCACAAAACCACAAATGCCCCCGTTACTATACGCGAGAGCAGGATGGACTGAAACAGCCCTGGACGGGCACGGTGTGGTGCAACCCGCCATACGGGCGGCAGATCGGCGAGTGGGTGCAAAAGGCCAGCTACGAGAACGCCGTGAATAACAACACTATCGTCATGCTGCTGCCCGCGCGGACAGACACGCGATGGTTCCACACGTATATCTATAAGCGGCCGAACGTCGAGACACGGTTCGTGCGCGGGCGGCTGAAATTCGGCGGCAGCAAAAACAGCGCGCCGTTCCCGAACATGGTCGTGATTTTTAAGCCGAAAGATGCGGGGGTGTGAGCATGGACGCGGTGAAATTTATCGAAGAACGAAACCGGATGTGTGACCGATATTGGCAGGTAGACGGAGACTGCGACGGTTGCCCGCTTGTTGATACGAGAGAATGCAATGCGATGCGTAACATGGTTGATGATTCCGGAAAAGCCGTTGGGGAGGTCGTGGAAATCGTCGAGAAGTGGTCGAAGGAGCACCCGCGCAAGACGCGGCAGGATGTGTTTCTGGAACAGTGGCCGGAAGCGGAATTGGTTGATGGCATCATCGATGTTAAGCCGTGCCGTCTCGTGGCGGCTTTTCGGCTCGGGCAAGAGTGCCACAAGACTTTTTGCTACGATTGCCGTCGCAAGTTCTGGATGCAGGAGGTGGAGTAATGGGTTGTGATACTTGTGTGTTTTACCCGCCAAGCGCTTGCGACGGTAAACCGTGCTGCGCGTGTGACACTGACGATGTATTGTTTAACTGCTATCAACCAACTTGTGAAAAGGAAGGCGCTGACAATGGCTGAATACGAACTGAAACCGTGCCCGTTTTGCGGTGGAAAGGCGAGGCTGATATACGTCTCACAAATGAGCGCCGTGAAATGCCCAAAATGCAAAACGCTTGGGAAGGTTTTCCCTGACTATTATGAGCAAGGCGACGGTAAGGGAGACGCGATCAAATTTTGGAACACGAGGGCTGACAATGCCAAACCGGAAGAATAGACCGGTCGCTGCACGCTGGTGGGTGTGGTATGACTGCGATGCCCGATGCCCGTGGCGGACGCCGAGCGGCTGCTGGGCGGATGTACTGGAGCTGCAGCCCAGCGCGGTATACGGAACGAACTGCCAGAGGCGGCAACGACGGAGACGAAAGAAGGAGGAGTAGAAAGCGATGACTGACCAAATGCAGTTGTTTGACACATCTGAGAAACAATCAAGTAATAACACAGGTAAAGCTAAACGGAAGTGGGAAAATGGTTTCCAGAGATGGAGCGACCGGCACAGTGCAGATGGTGGCAGCTCTTTTGGGTGCTGTGGATTCGGCAGTATGTGTGACTATTGCGATGATAATACGTATGGGCGCCCGTGTGTCAGGTCGCTGAACGCAATGATCCGCGAAAAGCGTCTGAAAATCGACTACGAAAAGACTGGTTATGTAGAAGCATGGGAGGGGATTTTAGACGATGGATGAATATATCAAACGGCAGGCGGCCATTGACGCAGTGACGGCTGTTTATGTCCGCACTGCGGGGTACAAGACACGGGAACGTGTTTGGGAAACGAGGGAAGCTATACAAAAGCTCCCCGCTGCCGAGGAGCCGATGGACTGGATCAGCGTCAAAGATAGGCTGCCGGAGCCGGAAACCGAAGTTCTGGCGGTATGTGTGAGGAACGGCTACCGCTTCACCTGCCCCGTGATTTATGAGAATGGAACCACACTAACGCAAGACAGCATATGGAACTGGTACGAGTTGTACAATTACGGGACGTACAGCGAAGAAAACGATGATTACTTTGTCCCTGAAGGCTGGTGGGAAAATCGGCAGTTTACGCCGGATGACGTATACAATAATCCCGTGGACTGCGCCGTCACGCACTGGATGCCTCTGCCGGAACCGCCGAAGGGCGCGAGAATGGACGGTGACGAAAATGGCTGACTATATCGAACGTGAAGCTGTTAAGCGGCTAATCAATATTGACCATGGTGGCTATCTTGATGCTATAGATTGCATCCCTGCCGCCGACGTTGCGCCGGTGGTGCATGGGCGGTGGGCGGCTCAATGCGTAGTTGAGACTGACGACGGATGGGCACTTGAAGATATGCCGTACAATGCGTATCAGCACAGCAATCCAATCCGTTCGGTATGCCGCAAGACCGCTCTCCTCGACGGTGGCGAAGACTATGTGACATCGCCTTACTGCCCAAACTGCGGTGCGAAGATGGATGGAGGTGCTGACAATGAGACTGATTGATGCGGATGCGCTCCCAAAACTGTTAGATGCCGAATATAAACAAACGATGAAACTGATATGGGAAGGGGAAAAGCACCTTGACACTTTAGCAGAGGGGTTTGCGGAGGCCATCCACATAGCGAAATATATTGCCACCACCGTGGATGCGGTGCCGGTGGTGCGTGGACGGTGGGAAGCAAAAGGCTACGTTTGCGGAGAGAGCGAATTTGAGTGCTCCGTCTGCCACGAAACGGAGTGGCGGACGACCATCAGCCAGTTTAAGTTTTGCCCGTTTTGCGGCGCGAGGATGGACGGTGACGACGATGCCAAAACGGATTAACCCGCGCAGGAGACCGGCGACACAAGCGGACGTGCAGCGCGCGAAGGACACGGCGACGGCGGATGCCTGCCGCGTGACGCTGGCTATCTTTTTTACCGCCCTGCTGGATAAGGAAGGCATGGACGCCGAGCAGCTCCAGCGCATCTGGCACGAGGTCGAGGCGCTGTCGGAGAGCGTGCGCGACGGATATGTCTCCGCGACCGACCTGATCCGCGTGCTGCGCGACGAGTACGAGATCGACATCATAGGAGGATAAAGCAATGACCAGATTGGACACCCTGAAGGCCGCCGCCGAATGCGTGTGCGGTAGCCGAGAAGAAGACTACGGCAGCCCGGAGGACAACTTCGCCGTGATCGCGGCGCTGTGGACGGCATACACCGGCACGGACGTCACGCCGAAGGACGTGGCCATGATGATGGCGCTGCTGAAGATCGCCCGCGCGAAGGCAGGTAGCAAGCCGGACACCTACGTCGATCTGGCTGGCTACGCCGCGTGCGGGGCGGAAATTTCGGCGCGAGAGCCGAAGCGGGGCACGAAGTGCAAAGACACCACGTCCTGCGCGGTCGGAAGCGCAGAGACCGGAAAAACGGCATCCTGCGTGAAGCTGCAGCGGATGGACGGCTACTATCTGGTGGACGTGGACGGGAATCCGCATCGCTTCACACTGTGGGAAACCGCGATGCAGTTTATCCGCGAGCACGCCGGTGAGCTGACGTGACGGCGGAGTTTGTGATCCCGACGAGGCTGCCGGGAATGAACGAGTACACGGACGCCTGCCGGCGGCACGCGCAGGTGGGCGCGAAGATGAAGCACAACAACCAGGAGATCGCCGCGTGGGCGATCCGGTCGCAGCTGCGCGGGGTGAAGTTCGACCGGCCGGTGGAGATCACATACACGTTCTTCGAGCCGAACCGGCGGAGGGACAAATCAAACGTCGCGGCGTTCGGTATCAAGGTGATCGAGGACGCGCTGGTGATGTGCGGTGTGCTGCGGGACGACGGCTGGCAGTACATACAGGCGTTTACGTCGCGCTTTGCGCTGGACAAGGAAAAACCGCGCATCGTGGTGCGGATCACCGACGAAGGCGCGGAATAAACGGAAAGCTCCGGGGCGGAAGCCTCGGAGCTTTTGGCGTATATTGGTGCGGAAGTTGTGCAGGATGCAGAAAATGCTGGGATAGATAATCGCGGGCGGCCTGGTGTACGATTGACGCGGAGGTGCAGTGATGGTGTACCAGGACTGGGATGCTTTGAAAATGGAATACGTTACCACGAAGACGACCTACGCGAAGCTGGCCGAAAAGTACGGCATCAGCATCAGCCAGATCAAAATCGTGGCTGCACGTGACGGGTGGACAAATGAGCGGAAAAAGTTCACCGCACGCGTACAACAAAAAGCGTACCGGAAGGCGTGTAAACACGAGGCCGACCGGCTCGCGCGTCTGATCACAGCCACCACGGGCGCGATCGACGTGGCGATGCGCGCGATCGGCGACGACGAGCAGTTTAACCGATATCTGGTCGAGCGGCGGGAGAAGTACGTCACGCCGGTGCTGGCCTGCGAAAAGGACGGCGGAGATGATGCGGACGTGCAGCTGGTGACGGAGCGGCAGTGGACGGAGGAGCGCACGTACCAGAAGGTGGACACGAAGGCGCTGAAGGATCTGACGGGCGTGCTGAAGGACCTGACGGGGCTGGTGCGCGATCTGTACGGCATCCCGACGCAGGCGCAGGCCGAGGCGCAGCGCATCGCTGCCGAGCGGCTGGAGCTTGATCGCAAAAAGGCCGAGGACGGCAGCGCGGACACGCACGCGGAGCTGGAGATCGTGGGCCTGCCGGAGGAGTACAAGCGATGATACTGATCGATGCAAGCAAGATCAGCGACAAGCAGGACGCATTTTTGCGCGACGAGCACCGGCACGTAGCCTATGGCGGCGCGCGCGGCGGCGGCAAGAGCTGGGCCGTGCGCACGAAGGCCAAGATCCTGGGCTGCACGTACCCCGGCATCAAGATGCTGATCGTCCGTCGCACGCTCGATGAGCTGCGCAACAACCACGTCAAATTTCTGACGCCGGAGCTCGCGGGCGTGGCGAAGTACAATCAAAGCACAAAAGAGTATAAATTCTCCAACGGCAGCACGCTGACGCTGGGATACTGCGACGCCGAGAAGGATCTGGGCCACTATCAGGGCGCGGAGTACGACGTGGCCTTTCTGGATGAGGCCGGACAGCTGCAGCCGGAGTGGATCCGCGAGATCAATGCGTGCGTGCGTGGCACGAACGGCTACCCCAAGCGGACATACTACACGCTCAACCCCGGCGGACCGGCGCACGGATACTTCAAGCGCCTGTTCGTCGACCGGCGCTTCGAAGATGCCGAGAGGCCGGAGGACTACAGCTTCATTCAGGCGCTGGTGACGGACAACCGGGCGCTGATGGAGGCGCAGCCGGAGTACATCGCCGAGCTGCGCAAGCTGCCCCCGAAGCTGCGCGCGGCGTGGCTGGAGGGCTCGTGGGACATCTTCGAAGGGCAGTTTTTCGAAGATTTCCGCACGGAGCCGGATCTGATGGCGGCGCACGAGGCGGGCGTGGACGCGGAGCCGGAGGAGCTGCGGGCGCAGCACCGGTGGTGTCACGTGATCAGGCCGTTCGACCTCGCGGCCGGAGCGTGCCGGGGATGGCACATCCTGCGCAGCTACGACTTTGGCTACGGCAAGCCGTTTTCCTGCGCATGGTGGGCAATGGACTATGACGGCGTGCTGTACCGCATTTTGGAGCTGTACGGCTGCACGGAGACGCCGAACGAGGGCGTCAAGTGGTCGCCGGACGAGCAGTTCAAGCGCATCGCGGAGATTGAGGACACGCACCCGTGGCTCAAGGGCCGGAAGATCACAGGCGTGGCGGACCCGGCCATCTGGGACGCATCGCGTGGTGAGAGCATCGCGGACACGGCGGCGCGGTATCGCGTGTACTTCACGCCGGGCGACAACAAACGCGTGCCTGGCTGGATGCAGTGCCATTACCGGCTGCAGTTCGACGCGCAGGGATATGCGCGGATGTACGTCTTCGACACGTGCAGGGCGTTCATCCGCACGGTGCCGCTGATGATGTACAGCCGGACAAATCCGGAGGATCTGGACACGACGCTGGAGGATCATGTCAGCGACGAGTGGCGGTATCTGTGTATGTCGCGGCCGGTGAAGCCGATGCTGGCGGCGGAGGAAGAACCAGTGCTGTCCGATCCGCTGAATCAGATGCAGAAACCGGGGCGCTACGGCGCGATCTGGTGATAAAAACGGGAGGTTATCATGGACGAAATTCGCATTCAGGGCGCGCAGCCGGGCACGGATGCGCAGGCGCTCGGCGGGCAGGTGATGCCGCCGGAGGACGTGATCACGCGCGAGCAGCTGCAGGAATTTTCCCGCGTGCTGCACGAGTACAAGGTGGGCAAGGCCAGCACCGAGCGGCGCATGATCGCGGCCGAGCAGTGGTGGAAGCTGCACAACCAGCCGGAAGAGGAAAAGGCCGGAAACCAGATGTACCGCGGTTTCCGGAGCCGGAGCTCGTGGCTGCACAACGTCATCGTCAATAAGCACGCGGACGCCGTGGAGTCGTACCCCGAGCCGAACATCCTGCCGCGCGAAGAGGGCGACAAGCAGGAGGCCAAGATGCTCTCGGCCATCGTGCCGTGCGTGCTGGAGCAGAATGCCTTCGACGCGACGTGGTCAGACGCCATGTGGGCCAAGATGAAGTACGGCACGTGCGTGTATAAGATCACATGGGACAGCAGCAAGCTCAATGGGCTCGGGGACATCAGCATCGAGCGCGTGAACGTGCTCAACCTCTTCTGGGAACCGGGCATCACGGATATCCAGAAGAGCCGGTACGTGTACCACACGGAGCTGATGGACAACGAAGCGCTCGAGGAGCGGTACCCCCAGCTGCGCGGGCAGCTCAAGGGGAACGCCTTTTATGCGTCCAAATTCCTCTACGACGACACCGTGCCGACCGACCGGAAAAGCACGGTGATCGACGTGTACTACCACCGGCACGGGACGCTGCACTACTGCAAGTACATCGGCGACATCGTGCTGTACGCGACCGAAAACGATCCGGAGTACCGCGAGCGTGGGCTCTACGACCACGGGCTGTATCCGTATGTGTTCGACGCGCTTTTCCCGGTCGAGGGTTCGCCGTGCGGCTACGGCTACGTGGACATATGCCGCAATCCGCAGACGGCCATCGACAGCCTGGGCACGAGCCTCGTGCGCAACGCCGTGGTGGGCGCGACGCCGCGCTACTTCATGCGCGAGGACGGGAGCGTCAACGAGCAGGAGCTGCTGGACACCGAGAAACCGCTGGTGCACGTGGACGGCAACCTCGGGCAGGACAGCATCCGCCCGATCGACTACAACGCGCTTCCGGGAAACTACATCAACGTGTGGTCGACGATGGTCAACGAGCTGCGCGAGACGAGCGGCAACACGGACACGGCGACCGGCAACGTGACCAGCGGCGTGACGGCGGCAAGCGCCATCGCCGCGCTGCAGGAGGCCAGCGGCAAGGGCAGCCGGGACAGCACGCTGGCAGCGTACCGCGCATACAGCCAGATCGTGAATCTCTGCATCGAGCTGATCCGGCAGTTTTACGACCTGCCGCGGTCCTTCAGGATCGTGGGCGAGCTGGGCATGGAGCAGTTCGTATCCTACAGCAACCAGGGGCTGCAGCCGCAGGCGCAGGGCATGGCCTTCGGCGCGGACATGGGGATGCGTCTGCCGGTGTTCGACATCAAGGTCAGCGCGCAGAAGAAGAACGTGTACACACGCGTGAGCCAGAACGAGCTGGCGCTGCAGTTTTTCCAGATGGGCTTTTTCAATCCCGAGATGACGGATCAGGCGCTGGCGTGCCTGGACATGATGGACTTTGACGGCAAGGACGGCGTGATGCAGAAGATCCAGCTCAACGGCGTGCTGGCGCAGCGGCTGCAGCAGTACCAGCAGCTGGCGCTGTCTCTGGCGCAGATCGCGCGGCCGGACATGGTGCAGGGCATCGCGGCGGACATGGGCATCGCCATGCCGACGCAGGCGGGCACGGGCGGAAGCGCCGCGCCGGAGATGCAGGAGAGCGACGAGATCTCCGGCGTCAAGGCAGACGAGCACCCGATCGCCGCGAAGGCCCGCGAGCAGAGCGCGAACGCAGCCCAGCCGGGCGGCGGCGAAGTGATCAAGGGAGGCGGCAAGGGATGATCGAGATCGTCTATGACCGCAAGCGGCTGCGGCTGACGGCCGACGGGCACGCGGGATTCGCCGAGGCCGGGCAGGACATCGTGTGTGCGGCGGCGACGATGCTGGTGTACACGCTGGCGGCCGCCGTGGGCAACATGGACGCCGCCGGTCAGGCCCGCGGCTCAAGCGTGGAGCTGGGCAGCGGGCACGCCGAGATCGTATGCGCGGCGAGCCCCAGATGGCGCGCGTGCGCGAAGATGATCTGCGACCAGATCTGCGCGGGATTCGATATCCTGCGGCAGATGTACCCGGAGCGCGTGCGCTACGATGTGCGCGGATAAAAAAATTTCAGAGATCCGAGGCCGAGGGATAGAGAAAGCCCTCGGCCTTTTTGTATGCTGGAAGTGCGAGGGTGCAGGGGCTTTCGCGTGTGTACCTCCTTTCTTCTGTTTCCCATCCATCTCCTTTTCTCTTGGCACCCACGCAGCGGGGAGACTGCTGCGTGGGTATCTATGCCGCTGCGAGGCGCGCTGCAGCGATGGACTGCAAGTGCCGGTGCAACTCCGGCGGGCGGCTGACAGGGTCGTGGCCTACCACAGATTTTTGACGGAGGCATCCTTATGCGATTTGACATTCGGGCGCTGGCCATGCATGGTCTGCAGCTCTTCGGCGGCGAAGGCGGCGCGGGTGGCGCGGCCGGAGGCTCTGCCGGAGCGGGCGCAGGCGCAGATGGTGCGGGCGCTGCGGGCGTAACGGCTCCCGACGCCGGGGAGCGCATCCTGACCGGGCTTGGTGTCCCGGCGGACAAGATCAGCAAGCGGTCGAGGGCACGCGTATCGGCCATGCACCGTGACGACGGGGCAGCGGCAGAGGCGGCGCAGACGCAGGACGACGCTGCAAATGGCACCGATGACGGGCAGGGAATGCCGAAACGCCTGACGTGGGACGAGATCATGGCAGATCCAGAGTACAACGAGCAGGCGCAGAAGATGATGCAAAAGCGGCTGGCAAAGTCGAAGAAGTCCGAGCAGGCGCTCAAGGACCTGACGCCGGCATTGGAGCTGATGGCGCGCAAGTACGGCATCGACGCAGAGGATATCTCCAAGCTGGACGTGCAGGCGCTGAACAAGGCTGTGACCGAGGACAAGGCGTACTACGAGGAGCGGGCGGACGAGCTCGGCATCCCCGTCGAGGAGGCCATGCGTATCGACCAGCTGGAGCGGCGCAACAAGCTGCTGGAGCACCAGAACGATCAGACGCTTGAGCAGCGCAGACTGCAGGAGCATTTCGACGGGCTGGTGCAGCAGGCGGCAAAGCTGCAGGAGATGTATCCTGGCTTTGACCTGCAGACGGAGCTGGAAAACCCGGCCTTCGCGCGGCTGACCGCGCCGGGCAGCCTGGTCAGCGTGGAGGACGCCTACTTCGCCGTGCACCGCAAGGAGATCCAGACGGCGGCGATGCAGGTGGCAGCGCAGAAGACCGCGCAGCAGATCAGCAACAGCATCCAGGCCGGGCAGCGCAGGCCGGCAGAGAACGGCAGCGCATCCCAGGCGGCATCCATTTCTGCCCCGACGACGATGTCGCGCGCGAGACGCGACGAGATCAAGCGCCGCATGAACATCGCAGCGGCGAACGGGGAGAAGCTCTATCCCGGCACGTTCTGACGTGCAGGGAGGCGATCCCCGAACAGAACACTGAAAGGGGAAGCAAACCTATGATCATGAATCTGATTACCAAGCTCGGCCTGCAGCTTTTCGCGGACGCGGGCACGCTGGTCAACGCGACCGGCAACTACGTCAACGCCTCGACCGGCACGGTGACTGCGTTCGACGCAACGCACACGCTCGCGCCGGAGCTCAAGACCTTTTACGACACCGAGCTGCTCGAAAACGCCCGCGCCGAGATGTTTTACGCGCAGTTCGGCAAGAAGCAGGCGCTGCCGAAAAACCACGGCGGCACGGTCGAATGGCGCAAATGGAACACCTTTGACAAGGCCGGCAAGCTGACCGAAGGTGTGATCCCGACCGGCCAGAAGTTCGGCGTGACCAAGCTCGAGGGCAGCATCAACCAGTACGGCACGTACACCAGCATCACAGATCGTCTGGAGCTGCGCGCCTACGACGACGTGATCCTCGGCGCGACCGAGGAGATGGGCGCGAGCGCCGCAGAGACGCAGGAAAAGCTCATCCGCGACGCGCTGCTGACCAACACGAACGTGCTCTACTGCGACAACCTCAGCGCGGCCGGCGCGTATATCTCCACGCCGACCTCCTGCGCCGAGATGGGCGCCGGCGGCGGCGCGAGCGCTGCTGACGGCTACGCCTACCTGACGCCGGACATGATCGCCAAGGCGGTCACGAAGATGAAAAAGGACCGCGTGCCGACCATCAACGGCAAGTATTACGCCGTGATCCATCCGTCCGTCGCCTACGACCTGCGCAAGTCCACAGAGTGGATCGAGGCGCACAAGTACGCCCAGCCGGACGAGATCTACAACGGCGAGATCGGCGAGCTGCACGGCGTGCGCTTCATCGAGAACACCTTCGCTCCTGTCCTGACCGGCACGGGCTACAAGAACAAGAGCGAAGGCGCGACCTACGCGACCTACTTCTTCGGCAAGGACGCCTTCGGCATCATCGATCCGGAGGGCGGCGCGCTGGAGATGATCGTGCACGACAAGTCCGAGATCGGCGGCCCGCTGAACCAGTTCAGCACCATCGGCTATAAGTTCGAGACCAACGGCGCGACCGTGCTGTACACCGAGCGCCTGCTGCGCGTAATGAGCACGTCTGCTTACAGCGCGACGGACGCCGCCAACTGAGGCGAAACCAATACGGCCGGAGGCGCTGCGGCGTCTCCGGCTGATGTGAGAAAGGAGCGTACCCATGGCAACCGAAAAGAAGACTGAGACTGCGGCTGAAAAGCTGCCGGATCCGTATGAGCTGGAGGAGATCTTCATCCCGCGCGCAGGCGCGAAGGAAGACCCGAACCTGTTCGTGAGCGTCAACGGCAAGAATTTCTTGATCCCGAAGGGCAAGAAGTCCAAGGTGCCGCGCTACATCGCCGACGAGATCCGCCGGTCTGAGCGCGCGCGGGACGCCTTCGAGGCGTTCGTGGACGAGGCTACGACGGCCGCGCGGCAGGCAGAGTAAACCAAAGGGAGGCGGCAATCACGCCTCCCTTTTTCAGTATAAGGAGCAGAGACTATGACGATTTCGGACGCGATCACGATGGTGGACGCCCTGCGGCCAAACCAGTATTCGCAGGATATCAAGATCCGGTGGCTGTCGCGCCTTGACGGGACAATCTGGCAGGAAGTGATCCGCACGCACGAGGGCGGCACGGAGACGTTCGACGGCTACGGCGAGAACACGAGCATGAGCACGGAGCTGCTCGTCGGCAGCCCGTATGACGAGGACGTGTACAACAACTACCTGCAGGCCATGATCGACCGCGAAAACGGCGAGGCGGGCAAATACAGCCAGAGCATCACGCTGTTCAACGCGGCGTTCTCGCGCTGGCGCAACTGGTATAACCGCGCGCACATGGCGAAGGATCCCGGAACATTCCGGTTTTGAGGGAGGGATGACAGATGCCGACATATCCGACGATTCAGGAAACGGCACGCTCGCAGCAGGTGACGGATACCTTCGGCGGCTACAACCACAACCTCAAGATCCCCGAGGGGGAATTCTACGAGATGGAGAATCTTTGCGGCGACGATTACCCGCTGCTGGCGACAAGAAAGCAGCGAAAGACACTGCAGGGTTCGGTCGAAAACCTGAAGGAGATCGTATCAAAAGGAAATAAGCTTTACTACATCGCGGGATATGACAGCACGACAAAGACCTGCGGCTTCTATGCCGGCGGCGAGAAAGTCGTGGATCTGGCATACACCGGCTCGAAGCGGTTCGTGAGTATGGGCGCATACCTGCTCATCTGGCCGGACAAGGTGTGGTACAACACGGCCGACGGCACGCACGGGAACATGGAGAAACTGTTTTCTTCCGCGGCGGGGGCATATCTGTTTTCTGAGACGAACGCCGTTTCCGGCCCGGACGGGCAGGAGACGATCACGGTCTATGCCGAATGGCTGGTGGAGCCGTGCAGCAGGGACGGAAAGATTGTGTACACGACGAGTGAGACGCACAGTGTGACCTTCGGGAGCAACCGCACGGCGACACTGGGCGGGATCACATACTACTACCTCAACGGCAGCAAACCGTCTGAGCCGAAAAACGGGGACGCCTACATCGACGGGGAGACACGGACACCATACGTCTACAGCGGTGCACAGAAGGACTGGGTGGCGCAGGACGTGCCGGTGATGCGGCTCAAATGCAAGGGGATCGGCAGCGGCTTCGTGGCCGACGACTACGTGAAGATAGACGGCGTGGGCGTGGACACGGATTTTCGCATGCTCGGCGGTGACAACCTTGCAGACGGAGCATACCGCGCGGTGCTGGCCGCGGAGGGCGATTATCTCGTGCTGGATGCTTATGCGCCTGCAGTGGACGTGCGCTATACGCTCAATGCTCCTCCGGAGGCCGGGGCTGTCAAGGCCGCGATGGATCTTCCGGATATGGACTACGTCATCGAGGCGCAGAACCGCCTCTGGGGCTGTAAGTACGGCACGATGAACGGGAAGCTTGTCAACGAGATCTACGCGAGCGCGCTTGGGCGCTTCGACGTGTGGCGCAAATATGCAGGCGTGAGTACGGACAGCTACGCTGCGTCGGTCGGCTCTGACGGCCGCTGGACGGGTGCTGTGAATTATCAGGGCTACCCGCTGTTTTTCAAAGAAGACCGGATGCACAAGGTGTATGTGTCCGCGAGCGGCGCACACAGGATTCAGGAGTACACGATGCGCGGCGTGCAGCCGGGTGGGGCAAAGAGCCTCGCGGTGGTCAACGGCGTGCTGTTTTACAAGGCGCGCGACTGCGTGTGCGCCTACGACGGAAGCGGCGCGCCGACGGACGTGAGCGAGAAGCTGAACCTGAATTCGCTTTCACGGCCTGGTAGCACGACAAGCATCGCGGCGGCGTACCGCGACAAGTATTATCTCTACCTGCAGATGAATACGCCTCCGGGAAGCCGCCTGCTCGTTTTGGACACGCGGCGCGGGACGTGGTACCGGGAGAGCATCCCGGCCGGAGGAGTTGTTGGTTTCACGGAGCACTTTGGTTCTCTTCTGTGCGGAGCAGGAGACATCGAGGAGATCGCGCACGACAACCAGGAATCCGAACTGAGCGGCACGAAAGAGGGCGACGTGGCGTGGAGCTGTGAAACCGGCCTGATCGGCTACAGCACGGTCGAGCAGAAGTACATCAGCCGGTTCAACATCCGCATGAGCCTCGCGCAGGGCGCGCATATGGACGTACTGGTGCAGTATGACTCCGACGGTGTGTGGCACAACCAGGGACGTCTCCAGGGTGTTGGAACGCGCACGTTCATGCTGCCAGTGCGGCCGAGACGCTGCGACCACTTCCGCATCCGGCTCGAGGGAAGCGGGGGCGTGCGCATCTACAGCTTCGCAAAAATATTCGAGGCGGGGAGCGATGTGTATGCTGACATTTGATTACCCGCAGACGTATGCAGTGGCCGGCAGCACAGAGGAGCAGCTTGCCCAGCTGCGCTCGTACATCTGGCAGCTCGTGGACATGCTCAATCAGGCAGACGACCGGGCAGACGACGGGAACAAGGCTGGAATCGGCGCTGCAGATACTGCCGCGCTCCGTACAGATCTGGAAAAGCTGCGCAAGGCGCTGCGGGATCTGGAAGCAAAGAGCGGGCACGGCCTTCCGAGCGGCGGAACGACCGGGCAGGCGCTGACGAAGCTATCCGACAGAGACTATGACACGGGCTGGCGCACGCCGACAGGCGGAAGCGGCGGAGGCGGCACGGTGCAGAGCGTCAACCAGGTGCTGCCGGATAACGCCGGGAATGTGCAGTTGACGCCGGAAAACGTCGGCGCTGTTGACGAGGATGAAGAGCTGACGATCCTAGAAATCGTGGACATGTGGAATAACGCTTAGTAGGAGGAGAACTATGGCGACGAAATATGCGGGGCAGAACGCCCTGAACAAGCTGATGCAGTTGGTGAAAATGGCGCTGAGTGGGAAGCTGGACAAGTCCGGCGGAACGATCACCGGGGATCTGAAAGTGAACGGGGACTTTGAACCTGTCAAGGGGCTTACGACGAGCGGCGGGATTAACGCCCAGTCCGTGAGTACGCCGGTTCTTGCCTTGCACGACAATGGGGTCGCAGGAGCAAACGCCAGCATCAACGTAGCTGGTGCGGGCGCCGTGGAGGTGACTGTGCCGGACGGCGATAAGCGGGCTAAGGCGCGCGTGAAGGTGGGCACGCCGACCGAGGACGACGATGCGGTGACGAAGAAATACGCGGACGCGGCGCATGTAAAGACCGAGGACTTCTACGTAACGTTCACACACCAAAAAGATTCGTCCGGAAATTACACAGACGATTACACGACGAACTACACGGCGAAGGAGATTTACGAAGCGTATCAGGCCGGGAAACGCGTGTGGCAGAAAGACATTTACGAGCGCTTTCCAATAACGGCCTGCACGCGCCTCAATTCTGGTGAGTATATTGCCTACTTCACGCACTTTGAGCCGGGGAATATGGCGGTCAGCTACGGTGTGAACCAGAAAAGCGACACCGCTGCATCGACCGCAAACAAGTTGGTCTATGGCATTATCGCGCCGAACCCCGGAAGCGCGGATAACGGAAAGTACCTGACGGTGAACGGGAGCAAGATCGCTTACACGGACTTGCCGGATGGTATTACGGTCGACAGCGCTATGTCTGCGTCCAGTACGAATCCCGTGCAGAACAAGGTCGTGAAAGGCTATGTGGACACGAAGGTCTCTGGCCTGCAGACGGCAGATCAGGTGCAGGCCGCCATCAGCAGCGCGATCACCGGCGTATACACACCGAAGGGGTCGATCGCGTTTAAGTCTTTGCCGACGGCTGCGGCCGGAAACAAGGGCTGGGTGTACAACGTCAGCGACGCCTTCACGACGACGGCAGCGTTCGTCGAGGGCGCGGGGCACAGCTACGGCGCTGGCACGAACGTCGTGTGTGTGGACGCTGGCAGCGGAAGCTACAAGTGGGACGTGCTCGCAGGAACGATTGACCTGACGGAGCTGACTGCGGGCGAGGTGCAGACACTCTGGGATTCCATCTGACGGGGGGGCTGACTTATGCAGACAAGCGGAAGCGCAGCGATCAAAAAGCTGATCCAGCTCGTCAAGGCGGCGCTGTCCGGCAAAATGGACAAGTCTGGAGGGACTTTTACGGGCAATGTCTCCGGGAAGTATTTTACCGGCACGTGGCTGCAGACTACGGAAGCAACTGACCTCGGCCGCGCACCCGGTAAAATTGCCGTGCTTGACGAGTCCGGCTGGGTGTACTATCGCACGCCGGCGGAGCTCAAATCCGATATCGGCGCAAGCGGCGGCGGAGTCGATGTCAGTACGGTGCTCGACAAGGTGTATCCGGTCGGCTCCATCTACATGAGCGTAAACAGCACAAATCCCAAAACGCTGTTCGGCGGTACGTGGGTACAGATCAAGGACAGATTTCTTCTCGCTGCTGGCACGACCTATAAAGCCGGTGCGACCGGCGGAGAGGCGGCACACACGCTTACCGCAAGCGAGATGCCGAGCCACAACCACGCGGTGTACTACCCGAATGCCGGAGCTGCTGACCACTCCGCGCCCGGCAACTATCCGGATGGCCCGTCTGACAGCACGTATTATGCGATTGGCAGCTACACGTCCAGCGCTGGCGGCGGCACAGCCCACAACAACATGCCGCCGTATCTTGCGGTTTACGTGTGGAAGCGGACGGCATAAGAGAGGAGAAACGGCATGGCAAAGAAAAACTACAACGGTGTCGAGTTTGACGACAGCGTGGATTATGCCGCGCTGATGGATAAGGCTGCTGCCGCTGGAGACAACGAGAAGGCAGCCGTCCTGGAACGAAAGCGCAACGCGAAGATCCAGTCAGGCGGCATGGATTACGAGACGACAAACCAGTACGCGCAGTATCTGCCGAAGGCGGACACGCCGTATGAAACACAGACGGACTACGGCGCGCTGATGGACAAGGCCGCTGCATCCGGAGATTACACGAGCGCAGCACGGTATGAGAAGCTGCGCAACGCGAAGATCAAGGGCGAGGGGCTGGACTATGAGACGAGCGATTACTACTCGAAGTACCTGCCCGAGAACCGGTATACCTACGACCCGAGCAAGAACGACGCATACCAGCGTGCGAACGATCAGGCGACGGAGATCTACGACAAGATCATGAACCGCGGGGAATTCACGTTTGACCTGAACAAGGACAAGCTCTACCAGCAGTACCGCGACCTGTACGCGCAGATGGGCCGGAGCGCGATGGAGGACACGATGGGCCAGGGCGCGGCGCTGACCGGCGGATACGGCAGCACTTACAGCCAGAACGCCGGGCAGCAGGCATACAACGCCTACCTGCAGAAGCTCAACGAGGTCGTGCCTGAGCTGTATAATGCAGCCTACAACCGCTACAATCAGGAAGGCCAGAACCTGATGAACCTCTACACCATGGCGCGCAGCAACGCAGACAGCGCTTACGAGAGAGACTACAACCAGTGGTATAACCGGCTGCAGCTTGAGCGCAGCGACGAGGACACGGCCTATAACCGCAAGCAGACCGAGGAGCAGAAGAAGCTCACGCAGGAGGAGACGGACTACGAGCGCAAGCAGAACGCCTGGAGCCGTCTGTCGTCCCTGATCACGACGACCGGATACCAGCCGTCGGACGAGGAGCTGGCGGCGGCCGGGATGTCTGCCAACGAGGCGGCATATCTGCGGCAGTATTACCAGCAGCAGTCGGCAGCAGCGTCAAATAAGAGTGGGGGGTCGGGCGGCGGAAGTAGAAGAGGCGGGAGCGGATACGGAGGCGGCGGAACGCAGACGGAACAGACTAGTTCACCGTCTCCGTATGCACACAAGCACGGCAGCGGGATCACGCACAACGACATCGACATCACGGACGCGAGCGCAGTAAAAGACGCTGCGGCCGTGGCTGGCAGAGTGAAAGAGATGATCAATGAAGGCGTACCGATCGCGGACGTGAATGCATTCATCCGCAGCGCGTCGGAAAACGGTCTGATCTCGGACGACAGCGCCCGCAGGCTGAGATACATGAATAACTCCAGGAAGTGAGGGGCACATAGATGACAGTCAAGAAAGCAGCAATCTCCATTGGCGATTGGCTCAAGAGCACGGGATTCTCCGCCGAGAAAACGCTTTCCTCGGCGCAGGAGCAGCGGAAAAACCTGCTGCAGCAGATGGACAACGCGAATGCATCGTATCTAACCGGCGAGAATCGCGGCGCGCTGCAGAACGCATTCAGCAACTATCAGGCGACCATGAACGTGCTTCGCGGTGCCGGCTATGACACCGGAAATGACGTCGACGTTCTGCGCAGAGCCGTGCACTCGTCCTTCGACTTCCAGAACCAGTTCAAGGACGAAAACGACTTCAACGTGTCGTATGCCTACCCGAAGAAATACAAGGGCAAGACCCGCGCAGACGTCGATGCGGCGCTCACGCAGCTCAAGAACACGCCGGGAGCCGAGGCGGAATATGACTGGCTGAACAAGAACCAGATGAATTACTGGTCTGCGGACGAGCTGAAGGCGCAGATCGGCGCGTGGCAGAACGAGATTTCCGGCATTGAACGGCAGCGCCGGAATATGCCGCGCATGGCCGCCGGGAGCACAGACGCAGACTATGCCAAGCGGCAGCAGGAGGCGCTCGCGCTCTCGGGGCAGATCGATGAGCGAAAAGCGAAGATCGGGGAAGCGCAGAGCCTGCTCACGCGGAAGACCTACGATGACGAGATCAGCAAGTGGGACACGCAGATGCAGAAGGCGCTCTCCGACTACAGCAAGGCACTGAGTGTGAGCGAGAGCGCGAACACGGAGATGGCGTTGGCCGGAAACTCCGCATTTGTGGTGCAAAACAGTGACTACGCCACGAACGCGCGCAATACGGTGCGCAGCTTCGAGCAGCAGCTGCGTGATTACGGCTACAGTGACCAGCAGATCAACGGCATCCGCAACTACGCGCTCACGCAGCAGCACGCAAACGAGGCTGCGGAAATGGCACAGCAGGTCGCACAGGAGGCAAAGGAGCATCCGTGGCTTTCTTCCGCTATGTCTGTCGGGACAAATATGATGGCCGGAGCGGGCGCGCTCGACATCGCGGCACAGAATGCGCTGAACGGGACAGACCCGTTCACGGGCGAAAAAATGGTCGTCGACCGCTATACGAAATCCATGGTGCCGAGCACGGTGACGAACACCATCCGCGGAAGCGTTTCCGAGGACATGAGCGGCATTGGTTCGTTCCTGTACAACACCGGTATGAGCATGGCGGACAGTCTGGCGACGCTGGCCGTCGGCGGCGCGACCGGCCTGCACGGCGCGGCGGATGTGATCCTCGGCGGCGCGGCGGCATCTCAGGCAATAACGGATGCGTATGATCGCGGTGCATCTGACTCGCAGGCCATGTCGGTCGGCCTGCTCTACGGAACGGCCGAGGCACTGTTCGAGCACATCAGCCTGGATAAGCTGCGCACGTTCCACACGTCGGCGGCCGCCGGGAAGAAGACCGCGAAGACGCTGGTTAAGGATATGCTCAAGCAGAGCTTTGTGGAAGGCAGCGAGGAAGTTTCCACGGACATCGCAAACGTCATCTCCGACGCGATCGTGATGGCCGACAAGAGCGAGATCAACCAGACGATTGCCGCCTATCAGGCGGGAGGCATGAGCGAGGACGAGGCAACGCGCAGGGCGTGGCTTGATTGGCTCGGCCAGACAGCGCAGGACTTTGCCGGCGGCGCGATCTCCGGCGGCGTGATGACCGGCGGCGACATGGCGATCAACGCCGGGGTGCGAAGCGCAAATTACCGCGAGACCGGCCGGCAGATCACGGCCAACGACTACGCGGACATCCTCCGCCGCGCTGCAGAGGAAAGCGGCGACGAAAACCTCCGGAAGCTGGCCGGGAAGAAGCAGACGAACCGCAACACCGGCAAGCTTTACGAGGCGACACAGGAAGCAAATCTCACGCAGGCGGTCTCTGACCGTCTGGGTGCGCTCGGCACGCCAGAAAACGACGTGCAGGAGCTGACCGGCCTCGTGGTCAAGCAGATCAAGGGGCAGGAGCTGACGGGCAAGGAACAGCGAAAATTTGACGCCAGCAAGCAGGCGCAGCGCGCGGCGAACGAGTATGCGTCCCTGTTCACGCGGGATGCAGACCGGACAACGAACGCATGGGCGCGCAGCCATATGCGTGACGCGGTCGAGCTGGAGCGCAACGCGATCTATGGCGGGGCGCGCAAGACTGACGCAGGGCAGACGCAGACACATCAGGCGGAGAAGAACGCCGAGGTGCAGGTAAACGGTGAGACAGCACAGGTGCAGGCGCTCCGATATGATCAGGAGAGCGGCAGCGTGGAGCTGTCGGTGAAGGGCAAAAACGGCGATGTGCAGCGCGTTTCCGTGAAGGACGCCAAGCTGCCGGAGGGCACGCGCCTGCTCGCCGAGAGCGCGGAAAAATACGGCGATACCGCGCCGCAGATGTACGCAAACTACAAAAACGGGCAGGACGTGGAGCGCTACGCCAGCGCCTATGAGGTGGCATACTCTTACGGACGCGCGCGCGTGAAAAACTACGCTGTGCTCGAGAACAGCGGCGCAGCATCGTATCTGACACCGGAGCAGCGGAAATTTGCCTACGAGACCGGCCTTGCCGCAGCACGCAGGGAATCTGCCGCGAAGAATGCGGCGGCCAAGAGCGGCGAAATTAAGGCAGGCAACGTGACGCTGGAAGGCGGAAAGCTCGGAAACGTGACGCTCGCCGCCGTGAACACGGCCGGCCTGACGCGCAAGCAGACGGCGTCGATCGACGTGGCACGCAAGGTGGCCGAGGCGACCGGCGTGAACGTCGTGTTCTTCGAATCGCAGACCGACGAGGGCGGCAAGTATCTCGGCATGAACGGCGCATACCGCGACGGCACGATCTATCTGGACGTCAACGCTGGGAAAAACAACGTGGACATCGGCGAGACGGCCATCCTGAAGACGATGTCGCACGAGCTGACGCACTTCATCCAGCAAAATAGCGGCCAGTACGAGGCGCTGAAGGAATTCGTGGCGAACCATGTGCTCGAGAGCGGTGACAGCATTGAGCGTCTCGCCCAGCAGAAGATCGACAACGACTCGACAGGCGAGCTGACGATGGACAGCGCGATGGACGAGGTCGTGGCCGATGCGTGCGAGATGATGCTGCGCAACACCGAGGCCGTGCAGCGGCTGGCAAACGAGAACCGCAGCCTTGCCGAGAAGATCCGCGACTGGATCGGCGACTTCGTGAAGAAGCTGCGCGCTGCGTTCAAGGGCGACCGTGCGACGCACGACGAGGCGAGAGCCATGCTCGACCGGATGGTGGAGCTGCAGAAGCTCTGGGACGATGCGCTGGTGGACGCGGCGAAGGTGAAGGCGGGGAACGGAGTCGCAGCCAAAGGCGAGCAGCGCGAGCAGCACCAGAGCAGAAAAAAGGTTGAACGCGATGAACAAAAGCGGTACAATAAACGCAGCAAATACAGCGAAGCAGAAACGCTTTTCCTCCAGTGGGCAAATGGTTCTTCACCTGCAGGTGAAACAAAGCAGTTTGTCAGATTTGGAAAGCACCGATTCTATGAAAAATCGGTGAACGGATGCGTGGAGATAACCGCGTCACAATACGCTGAAAGAAGGGGCGTCAATAATGCAGATGACTACAGACGAGCATATCACAGAATTGATGCGGCTGCTCATAATGATGGATCTGAAGAAAAAAGAGATTTTCGAGATCGCGGCAGCCATGGAAACAACGGAGATGCTAAAAAGATTTCTCGACAAGCTGTCGGCGAAGAACTACGACATGACGCCGGAGGAAGTCTATCAAGCGTCGATAGAGACGGTGGAAGAGACAATGTAAAAGAGCAGTTCTCCCTACGCGAACCGGTGGAGCAGGTGCGCGATCTTGTCGCCGTGCATGGCCTGACGGAGCAGAACCTGCGGGGCGCGCTTGCGCTCGGCGGATTGCCGATGCCAAGTATCGCGGTCGTAAAAGCTGCGCAAGGGCACAGCAAGTACGGCCCGATTTCCATGGTGTTCGGCAGGGAGAGTATTGACCCGCAGGTTGACCCCAGGAACAAAATCTACGGCGGGGATGCCTACACGCCGACGGCACCGGCGGTGGAATATCCGGTGAACTACGACCGGATGCGTACCGTCGAAAAACGGCTCGCCAGACTGAGCGGGAAGATCGCGGGCGGCGTATTCCGAAACGACAGCGCCCTGCAGCGTGCAGGCGTCGGTGAAGAGAGCGGTATGAGCGCGTCGGAGCTGGCGGACAAGCTCTCGCGGGACGACAGCGTGCGCGCGGCCTATCTGGCCGATCGTGGGGAAACGCTCGAGCCGGTCATGCAGGCAAAGGAATTCAACCGATACGGCAATGACGCGCTGGCGAAACTGGTGCAGAAAATCGGCGTGCAGGAGCTCGCCCGCGTTGAAGCGGACATGGAAACCGGGGACTATCAGTCTGCGCGAGAGATCGAAGACACGGTGCGCCAGATTATCCGCGACAGCTACGAGGAACAGCATCGCAGATTTCTGGACCGAAAGCCGGAACTGAAGGAAAAGCGGCTTGACCACTTCATGGATAACAATGTCCATACTTCCACGGTTGAGGATTTCATCCAAGATGCGTGGGCGTTTTACGAAGATCAGGGCGCTACAGCGGACGAAGTAGACCGATTGGCTACCAGCGACAAATTGCACGAGGCGACGGATACTGAGGACGTGAAGGCGTGGCTGCTGCCACAGCTGAAATCTGTTTTTGGCGAGCCCGGCATTTACAACGGGAAGGAGCGCTATACCGCCTCTGGAGACAGACGCAGCTTTTCGCAGCTGCATTGGGAATACACGCTCGAGAACATTGTGAGTGCGATGGCGGAAACCCAGAAGGAGCGCGGCGGCCAGACGTGGGGGACGTCGGCAGGAGCTATGCAGGCTGTCAGCGCCGAGGACTTTTCCAGCATTGATGAAGTGAAGGCCGCGAGCGGCAGGCTCGGCAAAGCGGAAGGCGAGCAGTATGAAGCGGCGAAGAATGCTGTTGAAAACCTGATCGATCAAGCGACACGCACCGTTATGCGAGAGACGCGGCCGCACGCCGACAATTCGTTCGATGAAAGAGAAATTATCGGCGATGTTATGATGGAAGCGGCGAAGGGCAAGCGGACGGCACGGGCCATTCAGCAGGCTTTTGCGAAAGAGGGATATTCGGTCAGTGAAGAAACTGCTCGCCGGATTCAAGAAGTGTATAAGGCGGCGGCTGCACTTCCGACGGAATATTTTGAGGCGAAGCCGCAGAGAGCGGTCGGCTTTGACGAGGTGAAAGTGGCCATTGTGCCGGACAACATCAACTCCGAGCTGAAAGAGCAGCTTGAAAATATGGGAGTGCCGGTGCAAGTGTACCGCGCTGGTGACGAGGAGCAGCGTCTGCAGATACTGAACTCGGATAAATCGTGGCAGTTTTCCGAGCGCGAGCGCGACGATGTCGTCTCGCAGGAGATCACGTCTGCGAAGACGTCCATCAAGCAGGTCGCTGGCCTGTTCAAGGACAAGAACGCGAAGTTTGGCAAGACCAACATTGACGTGGGCGGCGGCCGCTTCAACCTCGTGACGGATTACCTCGCGGAGCGCGGCACGAAGAATATGGTCTTCGACCCGTATAACCGCGGCGTGGATGAGAACACAGCGACGCTGCGCTACCTGCAGAACGGCGGCCGGGCGGACACGGCAACGTGCGCAAACGTGCTCAATGTGATCCGCGAGCCGGACGTGCGCGCGAACGTGATCCTCGAAGTGGCGAAGTGCATCCGCGACAGCGGCACGGCGTATTTTACCGTGTACGAGGGTGACGGCAGCGGCGAAGGCAGGCAGACATCCTCCGGCTGGCAGAACAACCGGAAGACTGCGGGTTACGTATCCGAAATCGGCCGGTATTTCGACGACGTGCAGCGCAAGGGCAAGCTCATCATTGCCACGAACCCGAAACAGGATCTCCCGAAGGCGTCGTGGGAAGTGGAGCCAGGGCGCGGTGTACAGTTTTCCGAGCGTGACGACACGCGGACAGACCGCGACGTGCTCTCCGATGCTGCGGACGGCGATGCGGCCAACGTGCGCGAGATGGAGATGCTGCGCGAGTACCGCGAGAAGCTGCGCGAATACACGAACGCATCGAAGCGGCTGGAGAAGCAGCGCCAGATCGCGCTGACCGCGACCGACAAGAGCGAGCGCACGAAGGCGGCGAACCGTGCCAACAACGCAGCGCAGAGAGTGAGCAAGCTGGACGAGCAGCTCACGCGGATGCAGAACGCGAAACCGCTGCGCGAGCTGGTGGCGCGCGAGCTGAAGACGCGCGACAGTCTTGCCAAGGAAAACGCCATGCTGCGCGACCGCGTGGAGTATTGGCGCGGGCAGACGCACACCACGGAAGAAGCGACTACAGACCCGAAGGCCGTGCGGGAAGCGGCGAAGGATATCATCAAGCAAACAGGCAGCAGCATCGATGCGGACGAGGTCACAGGAAGACTGCAGGAGCTGTATGACGGCATCGCCCACGCGACGAGCGAGAACGGCTTGAGCCAGGAGAATATCTGGAAGCGCGCGTATGATCTTGCGCACGACATTCTCGACGACGTGAGCGTCAGGGACGACATGATGTATCAGGAGTACAGCGACCTGCGCGCGTATTTCCGCAACACGCAGATCACGCTCTCGCCGGCCATGCTCGGGGACTTCACGGACTTCGGCGACTTCCGCAGGCGGAACTATGGCAGGATGAAGCTGAAAAAGGGCGAGCACGGGAACGTGGACCAGATCTATGAAGAGGCGGCCACGATGTGGCCGGGACTCTTTGACTCGGAGCGCGTATCCCATCCGGGCGACCAGCTGCGGGAGATCGACGATGTGCTCAACCGCATCTACACGATCGACGAATACAACCCGAACGACCGGTATATGCATCAGGCGGCGCAGAGCGTCGCAAACGAGATCATCGAGCAGTTTTTTGATACGCCGGAGCAGAAAACGTTTGCGGACCGGCAGGCGAAGAAGCACGACCAGCAGAAGACGCACTACCTCAACCAGATCAACGAGCTGCGCAAGGCCAATGACACGCGCATCGCGGAGCTGCGGGCGCAGAACCGCAAACGGCTGCAGGAAGCCATAGCAAGAGAGCGCGAGAAACGCGACGAGCAGATCGCGCGGCTGAAAGAGCACTATGACGAGCGGGACGCAGCCGATAAGGCACGTAGGGAGGAAAGCGCGGCAGTGGCGAAATACCGCCCGCGCATCGAGCAGAAGGCGAAGCGCCTGAGCGATTGGCTGCTGAAAAACAGCGACAAGGAACACATCCCGGAGCCGTTGAAGCTGGCGGTAGGCGAGTTCCTGGAATCCATCGACTTTACGAGTAAGAGGGCGCTGGACGGCGGCGTGCTGACGAAAAAGGACATTCGGCGTTCGCTCCGGTATACTGACCGGATGCAGAAGCTGCTGGACAGCCTGCGCGGGCAGAACGATGACGGGACGAACGACCTCGGACTGTATCTGGACATCCCGGATGGATTCCTCGAGGAGATGCAGAAGCACATCAACACTGCGTCCGACATCGTCAGCCAGAACCCAGGCGAGAACGTTGTAAACCGGATGAACGGTGAGCAGCTGCAGCAGCTCGACCGGATGCTCACGATCCTGACGCGCAGCATCCAGAACGCGAACAAGCTCAAGGCCAACGCGCACTTTGAGACCGCGCGGCAGGCGGCACAGGCGACGGTGCAGGAGCTTGAGCGGCTGGGGCAGGCGAAAGGCAGAACGAAAGTCGGCGACAAGGTAGCCAACTTCTTCAATTGGGAAAACACGACACCATACTACGCGTTCCAGCGCTTCGGCGAGGGCGGCAAGGCGATCTTCGAGGCGCTGTCGTCTGGCTGGGACAAGATGGCGTTCAACACGAAGGCAGTCATGGGCTTCACGGAGCAGACATACAAGCCGGAGGAAGTGAAGGCGTGGTCGAAGGAAACGCACACGTTTAAGCTCGAGAGCGGCGAGAGCGTGAAGATGACGACTGCGCAGATGATGGCGTTTTACTGCCTCTCGAAGCGCGAGCAGGCCATCGGCCATCTGCTCGGCGGCGGTATGCGCGTGGAGGACATCCAAAACAGCGGGCGCAAGGAAAACGTCAAGCAGCCGGATCCGTTCCTGCTGACGCAGGAGGACATCACTGCAATCAACGGCGCGCTTACAAAGCGGCAGCGTGAAGTAGCGGACAAGCTGCAGAAGTACATGACGCAGCAGGGCAGCGAGTGGGGCAACCGCGTATCGATGGAGCGCTTCGGATACCGCGCGTTCACGGAGGAGAACTACTTCCCCATCGAGACGATGGACTCCGACCGAGACGCGAAAGACCCAGGCGCGAAAGAGAACGATATGTTCCGCCTGCTGAATATGTCCGCGACGAAGAGTCTCGTCTACAAGGCAAAAAACGCGCTTGTTGTGCGCGACATCTTCGATGTGTTTTCAAACCACATGACGGACATGGCGAAGTATGACGCACTGGCGCTGCCGATCCTCGACGCGATGAAGTGGTACAACTACCGTGAAAAGCAGAAGCTTGAAAACGGGCACGTGCTCACGACGACGGTTCAGCGGTCGATCGAAAAGGCATACGGCATGGATGCCAACAAGTATTTCACGACGTTCATCAAGGACCTGAACGGCGTAAACGAGGGCGGCCGCGGGGAGGGCTTTGCGAAGAAGATGCTCTCCAACTACAAGGTGGCGGCCGTGGCTGCGAACCTGCGTGTGGCGCTGCTGCAGCCGACAGCGTATGTGCGCGCGGTCGGCGTGATGAACCCGAAGTATCTGGCAAAAGGATTTGCCGCGAAGAGCGGATACAAAGAAGCGGAGGCGCACAGCGGCATCGCGCTGTGGAAGCAGATGGGCTTCTACGACACAAACATCGGCAGGGGTGTCCGCGACCAGATCAAGAACGCCGGGACGTGGAAGGACTCGACGGTCGAATTCCTTATGAAAGGCGCAGAATGGGGCGACCGGCTTACATGGGGCCACTTGTGGAACGCCTGCAAAGCGGAGGTGCGTGACAAGCAGAAGCTGACCGGCGACGCGCTGCTGAGGGCGACGGCCGAACGCTTCCGCGAGGTCGTCTACTCGACGCAGGTAGTTGACAGCACGATGACGCGAAGCCAGGCGATGCGCGCGACCGGTGTGTACGGCGCTGTATCTACGGCCTTTATGTCGGAGCCGACGCTGTCGTACAACCTGCTGCTCAAGGCGTACACGGACTACACGGCGGAGCTGCGCGCGACCGGAGGCAAAAAAGAAGCGTGGAGAAATGCAAGCGGGAAAATTGTAAGAGCGCTGGCGACCTATCTTGTGTCGGCGGCTGCTTCGGGGCTTGTTGAATCAATCGTGGACGCCTGCAGAGACGACGACGAGTACGCCACGTGGTGGGAGAAATACCTGAGCGCGCTGATCGGCGCGAAATACAAAGACGGAAAGCTTTCCGGCGTGAACCCGCTTGAAAGCAACCTGTTCATGGACGTGGATATCCTCTCGAAGCTCCCGATTCTCAAGGATTTCATGTCGATGATCTCCGGGTACGAAAACGACCGGATGGACACGGAATGGATTAAAAACCTGATCGACGCGTATCGAATCTGGGACGAGACGATCAAGCTGGAGACAGGCGATCTGGACGAGCCGACGGACGTGACGTACAACGGCAACATGACGCTGTACGGAAAGATCTACAAGACACTCAAGGCCGTCTCACAGGCGACCGGCCTGCCGATCAGCGCGGCGAGCCGCGAGGTCGTAACGCTCTGGAACACCATCGCCGGAGCTGTAGGCAAGGGCGACGAGTGGACGATCCACACCTATGACTCCGGGCCGGAGAACCAGATCAAGTACGGTCTGAGAGACGGCTACCTCACGCGCGAAGAGGCGCAGCAGTTGCTGGTCGACAAAGGACTCGCGGACAACGAGGATGATGCGTACTGGAAGGTTGACAAGTGGGCGACCGGCGAAGGAAAGTACGACGAGGCGCTCGCTGCGGTGCTCAGCGGCGACAAGGCCGCATTTGATGCGCAAGCCAAGGAGCTGAAAGAGCACGGCATCGGCGAGAAGCAGCTGCAGTCTAAGGTACGCTCGCAGACGGAGAAGTGGTACGTCGGCGACGACGACGGAAAACGCTCGGTCACGAAGGAGCAGGCGCTGAAGATCCTGCAGCAGTACGGAGGAAAAGATGCCGACGAGGCGCAGAAACTGGTGCAGGAGTGGACGTGCAAGGTCGTGACCGGCACGGACTACGACGACATCAAGGATCTGTATCTCGACGGGAAGCTCACGCGGTCTCGCGCGGTAGACATGATGGTGCGCTACGGCGGGATGAAGCAGGAGGACGCGCAGAACAAGATTGACACGGCGGACTTTGTCAAGGCGCATCCGGAATGCGACGGCATCAGCGTTGAGGCCGTGCAGAAGTACAACGAACAGGCAAAGCCGGCCGGGCTGGATGCGGGGACGTTCTGGGAAGCGTATCAGTTTAAGAACGACGCAAAGACGACGCGCGACAGCAACGGCAAGGCCATCAGCGGGCAGGGCGCGATGGACAAGGTGGCGGCGTATATCGACGGGCTCAGCATCAGCAGGGAACAGAAAAACGCGCTGTTTTTGTGCTTCTACAGCCAAACCTCGCTCAACAAGATCCGCTGGAGCAATTAAATCTGAGGAGGGATAGAAATATCCCTCCCTTTTTTATATTGTAGAAGCAGTGGAAGGGAGGACATCATATGACTATCACAATACGCTCGACGAACCGATCGAATAAGGAGGCGCTTAAATGGCCGAGGATGAATGGGCTTGAAATCATCTATGAGAAGTGAAAACAAGGAGGCGCAAGACGGAGGTGCTATATGGATCATGTAATCACGGATAATCGCGCGTTGGTGCCCACGGAGATCATGGTAAGCGCGGCGATCATGGCAAAGACCGACACGGAGATCGACGCAGCGCTCGGCCGCGAGCAGGCGGCCGGCACGATCATCTACACGGCAGGGTACGATCAGATCAAGCAAAAGGCGCTCGACGGCAGCTGGGCGGAGGTGGCAAAGTGACGGCAAAGGATGTGATCCTTGCGCGACGGCTCGGCGGCGGGTCTGGCGGCGGAGGCGGAGATGCTATCACGGATGGGTTTGTCGTCACGGCGCGGGACGCGGACGGCTATGCCACGGTAGTAGACTTTTATGGCAGTCAAATTTACACAGAGCAGTTTGGATGCCTGTATGAGACGGATAATCCTTTCCGCCGCCTTGTAAAAGTTAATGTAAAGCAGGCCGTAACAGCAATAGGCCCGCGCGCGTTTCATAATAATACCAGTTTGCAGGAGCTGACCGGGGTTGATTTTGGTGCAATCACGCAATCGGCGGTAAAGCGTTTTTCAATGCTCAGCTGGTGGCCCTCGGAGACGTTGACCTCGCGTCGCTTGCAAAATATCCAAACGACGGCATTTTCCAAAATTGCGGTGGCATTACTAAATTGACGGTCCACGCGGATGGCAATATACACTACAATCTGTGTAACAATTGCAGCAATCTAACAGATATTGTTATCGATGGTAGCGTGCTTTTTACAGAGGGCACAACCAGCAACGGTTACTCCGCGCTCGGTCGCAACACAGCACTTGTCAACTGCAAAATCGGCGGTGTTGGAAAGCCGTGCACGAGGACATCAAAAACGACGTTTAGCGGTTGCACAAACAAAAATCTGGTCATAGAGATCTATGTTGCTGGATCGGATGCTGATACAGCCGTGTCAAATATCCGTAATGGTGCTACCAATGCAACGATCATCATCAAGGCGGCCGCGGATACGACCTACAACGGCGCTACCTATGCGGCTGGCGACACCATCCTGACATCGACACCGGAGGCGAGTACATGACACAGCGACCTATCATCTACACATACGGCGACGGCACAAAGCGCAGCCGCGTCAATCTGTTGGCCGGTGCCGGCAAGCTGCTGACTAACGACGGTGGCGTGACGACCTACACCTGCGTCGACGTAGACACGACCGACGGATGGATGGAGATCGACGCGCCCAGCGAGGAGATCAGCGATACCGAGGCGCTGCGGATCATCACGGGAGGTGCTGCCGATGACACGTAAGGACGCGATGGCTTACCGCGCGGCGATCGATCTGGCTGCGCAGTCTCTGGACGACACCAAGGCCGTGGAGGCACAGTGCCTGTACCCAGACTTTGTGGTAGGAGTCCCTTACACTGCCGGAGACCGGGTGGTGTATGACGGCAAGCTGTACAAGGTGCTGCAGGCGCACACCAGCCAGGCGGACTGGCTGCCCACAGCTGCGCCGTCGCTTTTCGCTGAGGTGCTGCCCGGGCAGGGCGGCACCGGCATCGGCGAATGGAAGCAGCCGGACAGCACGAGCCCCTACCAAAAGGGTGACAAAGTGACGCACAACGGCAAAACATGGGAGTCAACGGCCGACAACAACGTATGGGAGCCCGGCGTGTACGGCTGGACGGAGGTGTAAAGGATGGATATCATCGAGGCTTTTGCAACGAAAAACAAGTGCTACCAGATTGGTTCGCCGCTAAAACCGCGCGGCATCATGTTGCACAGCATCGGCGTGCCGCAGCCCAACGCGGCAGTGATGGCACGAAATTTTAATCAGTATCGCCCAAACGGCCAGTCTGTTTGCGTCCATGCTTTTGTGCAGCGGGATGGCCAAGTATATCAGACACTGCCGTGGACTGTACGGGCATGGCACTGTGGCGGGAGCGCCAATAGCACGCACATCGGCGTGGAAATGACCGAGCCAGCATCTATCGCTTACACCGGCGGCGCGAGCTGGCGCGACCTTGATCCGGCTGCGACCGAGGCGCACGTGCGTGGGACGTATGCGGCGGCAGTGGAGCTTTTCGCGCAGCTGTGCACGCAGTACGCGCTGGACCCGCTGGAGGACGGCGTCATTATCAGCCACGCCGAGGGCGCGGCAAGAGGCATCGCCAGCGCACATGCAGACCCCACACACCTGTGGCGGGCGTTTGGACTGACGATGGACGGCTTTCGGCGCGACGTCGCCGAGGCGATGCACGAAAATGACGACAAGGAGGACAACAACGTGATTAGGTACAACACGATTGATGACGTACCCACGTGGGCACGCAGCACGATCAAAGAGATGATGGACGCAGGTCTGATCGCCGGTACGGGCGGCGGCATACTCGACCTGAGCGATGATATGCTGCGGATGCTGTACATCATGTGGCATGCGCGCGATACGCGCTATGGACACATCGTTGATGGCAAAGTGATGGACGTACCTACGTGGGCGCAGGACGGCGTGCAAAAGCTTGTCGATGATGGTGTGCTTGCTGGCGTAGGCGATGGCAAGCTGGACTTGTCCATGGATATGCTGCGCACGCTGGTAATGTGTCAGCGGATGATTGACGCCGCTGGCAGCAGGAAGTGAGGCGCGGATGTCGGAGGTTATCATTGCCGCGCTGGTCAGCGCAGCGGCCGCCATTGTGGTCGGCCTCATTAACAGCCGCGCGCAGCACAGCAAGCTGATCGCGGAGCTGGACAAGCGCGACGAGCTGCAGGCGTATCGTATCGAGCAGCTCGAGCGCAAGGTGGACAAGCACAATCAGGTCATCGCGCGTACATATAAGCTGGAGGAGTGCACCGAGCTCCTCGGCGAGCGCATCAAGGTGGCCAATCACCGGATCGATGATCTGGAGCACAAAAATTAAGAGGAGGACATAATTATGGAACTTGGCATTGCATCTGTGGCGGCGATCACCGCCATCGCGTACCTGCTGGGCATGGCCGTCAAGGCCACCAGCGTGGCCGACAAATGGATCCCGATCATCTGCGGCGTGGCCGGCCTGATCCTCGGCGTCTCCGCGTGGGCGATGGGCGTGCCGGACTATCCGGCGCACGACTGGCTTAACGCTGCGGCCGTCGGCATCGTGTCCGGCTGGGCGGCGACGGGGCTGAATCAGAGCGTGAAGCAGCTGACCGAGAAATAATAATTAAGAAACGCCTGGGAGAACCAATGTTCTCTCAGGCGTTTTTCATCAAATAAGAGTATGAAACAGAGTTTGAAATAGGACTAAATTTGTCTGCATTTCACTGCATTTTTCACTTTTAGGGCAAAAATCAGAGAACCGGAAAACACTGATTTATCAGCATATTCCGGCCCTCTTTGGTCCGAGTGAGAAGATTCGAACTTCCGGCCTCTTGAACCCCATTCAAGCAC
>ENA-UOOD01000634-UOOD01000634.1-human-gut-metagenome-genome-assembly--contig:-CS67-NODE-634-length-41213-cov-10.681836_pt1 | contig 41213 bp, 1 predicted proteins | sample MGYA00242464_ERZ724011 | MGnify/ENA metagenome assembly ERZ724011 | reverse complement strand
CGTAGCTTATCCAAATAATGAATTCAAGATGTTGTGTCAAATAACAAAAAGTGGCAAATTAGAATATTTTGAGAAGACTTGTGAAGAAAATACATATATAGATAATAATGGAAATACAAAATACTATGTAGATGTTGATAAGATAAATGTTGAAGATGGAAATCCAGCGAACATAACAGTTCCAATTATAAACCCATATAAGCCAATTGAATATAGTATTGGATTAGGTAAAAAATTGGCGACAGGAAAATTAAGCGATTATAAATATCCAGAAAACTTATCAGATGTTGAAAAAGAATTAATAAATGATACATCAAAGTTTGTTTCAGGAGCAAAATTTTCAGTAAAACAAGCTTTCTCTCAAGGAAATGGCAATAATACAGCTTGGAAGGATTTAGGTGAAGTCGACGAGAATAATAATCAAGTAGTTGTTTCGAAAAACGGGGGATATACAGATATTACAGGAGATGAAATACCAACTGGATATAGTTTTATATGGTATAGAATACAAGAGATAGCACCTGTTAGTGGAGGCAAATTAAATAGCAATGTGTATTATGTACTTATGGAAAATTACATACAGAATTCTGCTGAAGGAAATGGTGTACTTGTACATTTATATAAGAATCCAGAAATAAATAGTGAAACACAAATACCTATAAGGGATAAAAATCATGAAATATCAACAAGAATAGAAGGCAATGGAGATATATTTATTGCCGATAAAGAAGATGGATTTATGGTGTTTTTTGATACTAGTACAAATAGTATACAATTTGTTATGGTTGATGAAAACAACACAAAAAAATACAATGTAAATTTGGCAAAAATAAATAAAGATGATATAAAAGATTTTAGCTTAGAAGAATTGAATAGTGATTCAATAAAACAAAAAATGGTCGAAAATGTTAAATTTAATGTTAAACAAGAGAAAAAGACAACGACTGAGTATTTGACTGAAAAAAATGAAAAAACTGTAACAACTGTTCAGGGAGATTATACTTCAGTATATAAAGATGTAAGTATAAAATCAAATAATTATGAAACATATACAATAAATGAAATAAATGCACCATCTGAGTATGTTATATATGATAAAAAGATAACAATGAGCGTTAATAATGGTCTAATTACATCTGAAGATGGAAGTTATTATGCTCCAAATTTGGTAATTATTTCTGTTGATATTGATGGGGACGGATCAATAAATTCCAATGAAGAGATAATATTAACTACAAAAAAGGATTCAACGTATTATTCATCTCATAATATATTAGATGGTAGGATATATGGAATGATTGATGATACAGACGAGAATAATGTAAATATTACATTAATATTAGCAGATGAAACATATGAAGGTTCATATAATATTAATATAGTAAAAAAAGAATTAAAAGATAACCAAGAAGATAATTATCAAAATGAAAATGCAAAATTTATTAGTACTCTTTCAGATGCTAAATATTCAGTACAACAATCATTAAATAATGATGAATATGATGAAGATGGTGAACCAAGTATAAATAATTTACCTGATGTAACAACAACTAAAGATTCAGTAACTTCAATAGTAAATGATGTAGCTATAACAAATACAGATTATCCAGATACATATTGGATAAAAGAAAAAGAATCCCCTGCATCATATAATATAAATAAATTAAATTTAAAATTAGATATATATAAATATAAAAAAGATAACAAGTATACAATAAATCGTGTTGTTATTAAAGATGAAGATGTAATAAAGGGAGAAATATATCAAGGAGAGACTTTGTATATAAGTGATAAAATGACCTCAAATGAATATTTTGAATATTACATAGTAGCAGTTTCTTTAAAAGAAAATTCTGTAGGCGATTATACAATAGAGGTGACATGGAGGGATGATAAACCAACATATGATATTAATTTAGCAAAGACAAATGCAACAACAGGAGAAAATATTATACTTTCTGGAGTTGCAAGTGCAGACTTTAATATAAAATTATATTCTGATGATACCTTTACGGAATTGGCTGAATTTAAGGATAAAGATGGAGTTAATTTGAATGAAAAGGAAAAATATACAACAACAGATGGTGAAATAAAATTGAAAGATATAGTAATGCCAGATGTTAAAAGTGGTTCAATAACAAATTATCTAGCTATTACAGAAACTGCAATTACAGATCCATCATATAAGATGTTTGAAGGAACACTAATAATACCTATTACATTTACTCGTGAATCAAATGGAAAGCTTACACAAAGCAAAGGTGAAGCATATATAATTAACAATATTACTGAAAAACAAAAAATAGATGACAAAATAAATGGTGATGGAGAAGATGATAGTGAAAAAATAACAGTATTAGATATAGAAGATGTTATAACAGTTGTTGTTCCAAATCAAAAGTCAGGTGAGATATCATTACAATTAATAAAAGAAGGAAGTAATATTAAAGGTGAAACTGTTGTAAAATACTTAGATGGTGCTGAGTTTGAAGTATCTATTGATAATGTTGACGAAGAAGGTACTGTAATTAAAAATTTATATCGTAGTAATCCTACAGATATAACTGGGCAAAATAGTGAAAAGGGTAAAATTATTATAAATAATCTACCAATAAAAGTGAATGATATATTGAAGATTAATATTAAAGAGGTATCTCCTCCAGATGGATATATAATACCTGATAAATTAAAAGAGGGTATAACTTACACTGCAACAGTTGCAAATGATTTGTCCATAAACATAGATCATCCATATGATGATTCAATTTCTAGTGTACGAACATTATTTAATAAACGTATACTTGTATATGTAAATGATGAACAAGAAGAACATTCTGGAAAATATAAAATTAACCTTACAAAAAAAGGAGAAGATGAAAGGGTACTTGATGAAGTTACATTTAAAAGAACTGGAATGATAAATAATAATACTTCAACTTCAAATCCAACAAGTAACAAAAAAATTGACGAAAAAGATTTTAAAACTAATAGTGATGGTGTAATTTGTATAACAGATGAATTAGGAGAAGAAGCGAAAGACTATGAAGGTGAAAATGGCTTTGTAAAAGTACCAATTAAAGATTACAATTCTTCACCGGATGAATATGAAATAAGTGAAATTAATATGGGCAAACACGAAAATAGTTATGTAAAATTAAGCAAACCAATAAGTGTAAGCATAAGTAAAGGTCATATATCTAATGAAAATAGAGCATATGCTAATAGAATTACACTAAGTATAGATAAAGATGATACTAACAAAGATTATGTTGAAATTAATTTATTAACTAATAAATATAGAAAATGGACAGGAGCATATGGTGATTTTGAAAGTGTTGCAGAGCAAGATTACAACCAAGGAACAGAAATATCAATAGATGTTCAAGATGTAAATGGTTTAAATTATAAAATATTGGTTAGTGGTACTGGAAGTACCGATTGTAGTGAAATTACATATTCAATAGTAGTTGTTAATCCAAGACAACCTACACCAAGCAAATACAAAGTAAATATTAAAAAAGTAGGAACAGATGGAACAGCACTTAATGACATAACATTTGCTAGAACAGCAAATTTAAATGTTGATAACCAAACTGGAACAGCTGAAAAAACAGTTAATACTAATATGGATAAAACAGCAAATGGAGGATATGCTAGTGTAACTAAAGATGTAGAAACAACAGGTAGTGAGTTAATAACAGTATCAAAAGAAAATTATGAGAAAAAAGATACATATACGATTAAGGAAGACGACTTAGGTTCATATGAAGGTGTATATAGTAAATATCCATATGATATAAATCTAGTTATAGAAAAGAAGTATGAAGACTATACTGCAGGTGTAGATAAAGCTATATTGACAATTAATAATGAGACAAGGGAAATTAATATATCAAATATTACAGAGCAAAAAATTACAGTAACAGATGATAATGGGGAAAATCTTGATGTAACAATGAATGCAAGTAAAGAAAATGATGAAATAACAATTACATTGATAATTGAAAATTCAGAGCTTACATCAGTTCCTGTTGAAAAACGTTGGGTAGATGGCAATGATGAAAACAATTTAAGACCAGATTCAATAAATGTAGAATTAAAATACAAAAAAGATGGTAATTTTGTAAAATATGAAAAAGATGGTGTAGAAAATCCGGTAACATTAAATTCAAATAACAATTGGAAATATACATGGGAAAAATTACCTAAAAATATAAATGGGAAAGTGGCCGAATATACTGTAGAAGAAACTTTAGTTCCATCAGGTTATACAGTAAATACAACAACTGAAGGTGACGTAATAGTATTAACAAATAACCATACTGTAACAGAAGTAGTTGCTAAATCAAAACAATGGGAAAATGTAGCAAATGCTAATTTATACAGAGTTGATATGGAATTATACAAAAAGGGTGAAACAATAAAAATTGGAGATACAAAATCTGTAATTGGTAATGATATGGCATCATGGAGAAATTGTGAAAAATACGATAAAAATGGAAATCTAATAGAATATGTAGTAAAAGAAACAAAAGCATACTATAGAACAGATGAAAATTCAGAAAACTGGATTGAACTTGAAGAAGGTACAGATTATGTAGCTATTGAAGAAGAGGATGTGTTTTTAAATATATTAAATACACCTGGAAAATATAAAGTAATGCTTTCAAAAATTGATAAAGATAGTAAACAAGCAATAGCTGGAGTAACATTTAATGTAAATGACATAGTTACAAATCCGACTGAAAACAATGGTATAACATATGTAAATGGTGAAGATGGAAATCCACTTGAAGTTAATATTGACAAAAATAATGTTGATGAAGTTGATACATATGAAATAAAAGAAATAAATACAAATGATGAATATTATAAAATAAATGGTTCATTAACAGTAAATGTTACAAAGAAAAAAATTATAGAAGGTAATAATATTACATATAAATTAAATACTGTTTATTTTGAGGATGGAACAATTGATGATAATGGAGTAGCTAAAAAGATCGTAAAATTAGAAAACGATGAAACAGCAGAAGTAACTGCAGAAATAGTTAATAATACTGTAAGAATAACAGTTCCAAATGAAAAGAAGAAAGGTACGTATTCTTTAAAAATAATAAAATACAAAAAAGGAACAACAACAGCTGTGGCAGGAGCAAAATTTAATCTAATTGGTGGAAATATTGGAAGTCTTCAATTAGAAAAAGGTGGTAAGCCATTATCAGAAGAAAATTATAGTGAAATTGTTACATCAACAGAACCTGTGGCAATTTGGAATGATGTTATAAATATAAGAGATATTGCTACACCAGATACATTTACTTTAAAAGAAGCTGATGTTGGTGAAAATAATACAGATATGTTTGTAGGATTTACAGAGCCAATTAAAATTACTATTAATAAAAATAATAATTACAATGTTGAAAGCATAGGTTTAGCAGTTGGTGATAAAGAAGCAACTGAACAAAATGGAAAACTTGTATTTAACAAATCAATACATAATCAAAAAGTAAAAGCGATGTTATCATTTGATAAGTCTACAAATACATTAATACTTGAAGTTGAAAATCCTGAAAAGTATGGTTCATTTGATTTTAACTTAGTAAAATACATAAAAGGAACAACAACTCCTCTAGATGGAGCAGGATTTAAAATTAAAATTGTAAATAAAGAAACTAATGAGTTTGTTAGAGATGGTGAAGGAAATGCTATTGATGGAACAAAAGAAATTTTTGTAGAAAATGGTAAAATATTAATTGAAAATATTAATATTGCTAAAGTAGGAATAACATATGAAGTAACAATAGAAGAAACAACAGTTCCTGAGGGATATCTTGGATTAGATGGACCAATAACATTTACAGCTGTTTCAGAGGCAAATACTGATGGAGAAACATATAGTTTAAAACCAAGTGAACCTACAACAATAGCAAATGCAAAATTGGTTGAGGTTAAGGAAGATGAAATATTAGTTGAAGCAGAAAATAGAGTAGAGCCTACAATTCATAAAGGTGTAAAAGATGTAGAAAATCAAAGCTCTGGATATTATAATGAAATAACTGGCGATACATATGAAAGTGAAGAAGATGCTAAAAAGGTATTACATGATTGGGTAATAAATACATCATTACCAAATGGTGTAGAGGACTATTCTATTTATGAAATATCAGATAAAATAGACGATAGATTGACATATGAAGGAATTGCTTCTGTAAAAATTATAGAGGAAAAAAATACAGTTGCTGATTTAGTTGAAGGAACAGATTATAAAGTAGCATATGATGAAGCATCTAGAATGTTAAAAATAACATTTATAGGACAAGATCAAGCTATATCTGAAACAGTAAAAAATAATATTGGTAAGACTATAGAAGTTAGATTTAATACTAAATTTGCGTTAGATGATAATGGAAATATAATAGCATTAAATCAATCTGTACCAAACCAAGCAACATTAACATATGGAAATGGAAGCACAGTTAAATCTGAAACACCAGAGGTTCATACAGGTGGAGTTGGATTGTTTAAATATGATAAAAAAACAGGAAAAGCTTTATCAGGTGCACACTTTAAAATAGCAACAAGTAAAGAAAATGCTGAAAATAAGGTGTTCTTAAAAGATACTGAAGGAAATGATGTTGAGGCAATATCTGGCGAAGATGGTGTTGCAGAATTCACAGGATTGGAATTCGGTGAAGATGCATTAAATAAAGTTGAATATAAAGTAAATGATGAAATAACTGGAGCTGAAGTATATAAATATGATTGGGAGAAAGTTCAAACAACATATTATATAGTTGAAACAGAATCACCAGAAGGATATATGCTATTAGAAGAGCCGATAGAGGCAATTGTAAAAAAAGATAATTACAATATAGAAGATATAACATCATTAATTCAAGTAGGAAACCAATCAAACAAATTTGATTTAAAGCTACGCAAATGGGTAACACAAGCAATTGTAATAGAAAATGGAAAAACCGTATACACAGAAACAGGACATAAAGCAGAAGACGAACCAGAAGAAGTAGTAAAAGTTGATTTAAGAAAAAGTAAATTAGAAGATGTAGTTGTTAAGTTTAAATATAGTATTCGTGTAACAAATGAGGGAGAAATTGCTGGAGAAGCAACTGAAATAAGAGATGATAAACCAGATGGACTAATTTTTGTACAAGATGATAACCCAGATTGGAGATATGAAAATGGTGATATAATAACTGATAAACTTGCAGGAACTACATTACAACCAGGAGAAAGTGCAGAAGTTGAAATATTATTAACCTGGGATAATAGTGAAGATAACATGGGTACAATGATAAATAGAGCAGAAATTCAAAAAGACCATAACGATTACGGAGTACCAGACATAGACTCAACACCAGGAAATAGAGTACCAGGTGAAGATGATATAGATGATGCACCAGTAATGATAACAGTAAAAACAGGAACAGATTATATAATATACTCATCTATATTACTAGGAGCTATTGCAATTATCACAGCAGGTGGTGTACTTATTAAGAAAAAAGTAATGAAAAGAATATAAAACAGTGTGAGCTGATTTAGAAGAAGAAATCTATAAAAAGATTTCTTCTTTTCTTTTTATCTTATGGGCGTGTAAATAAAAATATAGTTTTAAAATGTAAAAATCCCTAAGAAAGGCAATTAAAAAAAAATGTAACAATAAAATACAAAAAGTCATAAAAATGTAATAATTACAAAGAAAATGACACAAATATATAAATCCCTAAGAAAAATGTAGAAAATTATAAAAAATATAAATTTGACTATATTTAAGTGAAAGTGCAAAATGTATTAAAATACGAAAACAAAGGAGAGAAAATAATGAAAGGAAAGTTAACAGGAAAAATATTTAATTTGAGAAATATTATAGTTATTTTAAGTATACTAATAATGGCTGTGGGTTCTGGAATTAGTATTGTTGAGTATAATGGTAAAAATGTCCAAACTAATTTGGGTGAAGCAACAACAAAGATAACAGAAAATACGAACTGGAATCCCGCTACTATAGGATTAACGCCAGATGATATAATTAAAGAAGCAATATCATTAGCTAATGAATCTAAAAGACATGGTAGTGGATGTATTGGATTTATAAATACTGTAATAAGAAAAGCTAATGGCGGAATTGCTAATAATAAAAGTACTCATTTAATAGATGGGTGTGGTGGATGGGATGCATCAACAATTAATGGTTTATCAGTATCGTCAAGCGTAAAAAAATACACAACAAATGCAATAATGAATAATGGAAGCAAATGGTTTGATCAATTTGGAGGTACTAGTAGATTGCAACCTGGAGACATAATCATTGGTGATGGTCATGCAATGATATATTTGGGACAAGCTGATAGTTATACAGATTTAAAAAATAAATTGAACTCTAAGTATGGAAAGACTTTTAGTGAGGCAACAATAAAGTGGTCTTCTGATTATGGAACATATTATAGAGATTATCTCCATAGTGCAAATGGTAAAGCGTATGGAAGTACATATTGGACAATTGATGTAAATGGTAATGACGGATTTCCAAGAATTTCTGATTATGATTGGGGTTATGCACAAGGTTCTAGTAGTAATTTAAATAATATGAGATTATATAGATTTATTGGAACAAAGAGCGTGAATTTAAATATTGTAAAACAAGATATGGCAGGCACAGAGAAAAGTGGTGCAGAATTTGAATATTGGGTTCAGGATGCTGTTGATCCTATGCCTAAAAACGGTACTGGAAATAAAGGAAGTAAAATTACTTTAAATGTTAAGTACAATGGATCAAAATGCGTTTGGATTAGGGAAACAAGTGCACCATCAGGGTACAGTATAGGTTTGGAACAACCAATAGCAATAAGAATTAAAGTGGATTCAAATGGGAGTATTTCTGCTCAGAAAATCCATGATGGAGGACAAGGCGATATAATATCAACTTATTTTGGAGGATTGAAAAGTGGAGATAAGTACACTGGACATCATTACGATGAATTGCAAAACTGTGGAGAAAACATTTCAGTTATAATGAAGGATCCAAAACAAAGTTCATATCATGTTAAGTTAGGAAAGAAAAGTAGTAAAGATCCAACAGGTAATTTGATTGCTGGGGCAAGCTATAAGGTTGAAATAAACAATGAAAAGGAAAAAACAACAAAAAATATAACAACATCTGCTAATGAAGGTGATAGCTTTTCTGGAGAAGTGCCAATAACAAAAGAGGGTGATGATGATTATAAATTTACAGAAAATGATGCAAGTGGTATTGGATATGCGACTGTAAAGGGAACATATGGAATATCTGTACATAAAGGAGTTACAGATGCTGGTGAATATGCAATAACTGGAATAAAATATTATTCTGGTTCAGGTAGTACTTTGAAAGAAAAAGAAATTAAGCAAGGAGAAAAATATTGGATTTTAAATACGAAAGATGCTGTAATAGATAGTAGTGTAACAAAAGAGCAAAAGGAGAATGCGATTGCATATATCGAATTAGGTCAGGGTGGTCGAGCATTTAACTTTATTGGAATTGATCCACCAATTAGTGGACAATATGATATGAAAATTGTAAAAAAAGATGAAACCAAAGATTGGCAAACTGGAACAAACTGTAGTGGTGGAATAGGTAGTGCAGTTTTTTCTGCAAAACAATTAAAAAATGCAAATTATAATGGTGCTTTGGAATGGTCAAATATATTAAATGAATTTGATAAAATACAAGGTGAAACTGTTGAAACATCAAATAACAACTGGAAGGTTATATTTGAAAATGTTGAAATAACAAATAAGGGATTATATGATATATACAGAATAAACGAAGATACACCACCAAGTGGATATGAAAAAAATACGGATACAATGTGTTTAAAAGTTACAAAGGTAATTAAAGATGAAAAATATGTTATTGATAAAGTTGAATTATTGAATGCTTTAAATGGAGATGAATTAAATCCTGATAATGAAGAAGTAATTGGTAGTTATACAATAAGTACGTATTCTAATTTTAAATTTAAAGTCGCATATAATACTACTGAAATACTTGTAACAATTGCGGATCCACCAATTCCTAAAGGTGATTATTCAATTAATATTGTAAAAAGAGCCATGGATGATAATTCAAATGATTTATCAAAAGTGCAAGAAGGTGTACAATTCCAAGTAAAACAATATAAGAATCAATCAAGTACAGCAGTAAATGGACATTCAAAAAAGGATAAGGTGTTTGTTACTACAGAAGCAAATAAAGCAACAGATATATATTTTGGAAATACAACTGCTGTTAAAATTGATAATACCGAAAAATATGATAGTTATGAGATACAAGAAATAGAAGAAATAGAAGGTTTTGAATGTTCTGACTTAAATTTTAAATTTAATGTATATAAGACGAAAAAAGATTATGACTATATCATTGATAAAGTAGTTGTAAAAACTGCAAATGGCGATGTTGAAATAAAACGTGGTACAATAAAAATTGACAAAGATAATAAAAAAGTAGCAGATAATTCGAATGAATATGTTGTAGCACTTACTGTTGAAGATAATGCTATCCAAATTAAATGGAAAGATTATAGAACTGGCGAATATCATTTGGTTGCAAGAAAAATAAATCAGAGTGGACTTCCAATGACTGGTGTAAAATTTAAGTTAGCAAAAAGTTCAAACTTAGATAAAAACTTATTTGCAAATGATGGTGCAGTAAATTCTGAAAATGGTAATATTGGTTTTACAAAAGTATATACTGAAAACATAAATAAAGATAATATAAATAATATTGATTCATATGTATTAACTGAAACTGAGGCACCAAAAAATTATTCAAAATTAAAATACCCAATAAAGATAGATGTTGAAAAAGATAAAAACTTATATGTATTAAGCAAAGTGAAAATAAGGGTTAATAACACAGATAATGTTACAGAAATAAATAGAAGTGAAAGGAAAACTATTGATGATGTTATACTTGAGAACAATCAAAAAGTTCAATTGGTTATAGATATTAACAGTATTGGAACAGTTACAATTCGAGTAAGCAATGAGATAAATAATGGTTCATATAATATGAAAATTATTAAGAAAGATGAAGAGTCAGACTGGAAAGATCTTACGATTAACGAAAAAAATGGAATAGCAAATGCTCAATTTAAAGTTGAACAAATTTTATCTTTAAATAGTGATGAATTAAGTAAAACTCTTAATGAAAGTAAGAATACAAGTAAATTATTTAAAGATAATGAAAGCAAAACAAATTATAATACGAAATCAGTAACTACAAAGATAAATGCGTGGGAAGATGTTTATAATAATGTAGAAATTAACAAAAATACAGTGGAATTGGTTGATATGTATGCAATAACTGAAACTAATCCTCCAGCTGGATACAATAAAAATAATAATGCAATGTATTTGAAAGTAACAAAAGAAATTTCGAATGATGATACATATGTAATTAAAGATGTAAAATTAATTTCTGCAACTGGACAGGAAGTTAAGGAAAGTGATAATGGAATAATATCTACCTCAAAAGATTCTAACAAATATTGGATAGATACAAACTTCAAGTACAAAGTAGTATATAATGATACATATATATGGGTAGTATATACAGATCCACCAGTAGATGGATCATATAAAATGAAAATGGTAAAAAGAGATATAAGCCAAAATACAGATGGAGAGAGCAGTTTATCTAAAGCTCAATTTACTATAAAACAATATTTAAATAGAGAAAATAATGAAAATAAAATATATGATTCAGAAGATAACTATGGATATACAAGTGGTAATTCAAGTAAAAAAATAGTAGAGCTCGAAAAAAGTCAAAAACAAGATATTTACTATGGTGATTCATCTACTATTGCTATAAGTGATACTGGAAAGATTGATGCATATTTAATAGAAGAAACAAATCCACCAGAAGGATATGAAAAATCTGATTTAAAGGTATTAATACAAGTACACAAAAAAGAGGCTGAAATTCAAGGTAAGAAACAATATGTAATTGAAAATATTGATGTAATTACAAGAAAAGGTGATTCCCAAAACTATATAAGTAAAATGGAAGGTATTACCAAGTTGATGATTAGAAAAGATGGAAATGCAACAAATTCTGCAGAAGATGCTATTATAACAATATCTGCATCTGAAAATTTGATAGATGTTGCATGGAAAGATTATCCAACTGGAGAGTATAAGATCAAAGCTAAAAAAGTTAGTTCAAATGGAAATTTAACTGGAGCAACATTTTCTTTAACAGAGCAAAATAAACAAGAGAACCTATTTGATAAAGGAGGAGTTGTAGATAAACTTGGAAATACAAGTACATATACTAGAGAAATATCAACAGACAGTTTAAATAAAGCAGACAAATATATACTTACAGAAACAAAAGCTCCAGATGGATATTTAAAATTAAAAAATCCTCTTACAATTGAAATAAGCAAAAAGAAAACTGTTTCAGAGAATAAAACTGAATATGTTATTGATAAAATTACATTAACAAGTTCAGATAGTAATGATAAAACTGGTACAATAGATGTAGAAAAAAATAAATTATTAACATTAAAGGGTGTATTATTAGAGGATAATGTTACAACTGTCGACATAACTTTAGAAGTTACAAGCACAGGAAGTATTACTATAAAAGTAGAAAATAAATCTGTAAGCGGTGATTATAACTATTTTATTCATAAAAATGTTGATGGAGGATCACCAAATGGTATTGAGTTTAAAGTTACAGGAACATATAATGGAACTTTAACTGCAAAAGATAATGGTGATACAGAAACTAGATCAATAGCAATTACAAAAGATAACATAAATACAAATGATGAATTAACAATTGAGGAAAATACAAATGATAGTGATATTCTTGGTCTAAAAAATAAAATTAAATTAACAATTAAAAAAGATATTGATTCAAATAGTAATAAGTATAGAATATCACATATATTAGTTGAAGAGCTTAATACACAAAACAAAGCAGAGAAGGATATTAGCAAAACAGAATCTACAGTTATTACATTAGATAATGTTGTTATTGCAAATAGTACATATAGTGAAAAATCAAGTATTGAAATAAAAGTTGACTTAGACAATGATGGAAAACAGACAATAAAAATAACTGTTAATAATAAAAAGGTACAACCTAAAAATTATACTTTTAGAATTAAAAAAGTAGATTTAAATAATAAACCAATTACAGGTAGAAAATTTAATGTTTATAAAATAAACAATGATAATACAAGAACACAAATTGCTGACCATATTGAAACTGTAGCTGAAGGAAATGATGCAATTGCTAAAATTAACAAAGAATTTTTATTAGATAGTAGTATAGCAGATAGATATGCAATACAAGAAGTTTATGATGATAACAACAATGACTGGATAAAAATTGAAAATTATGAATGGATATTAAGTATTAATAAAACAGGAAGCAATCTTTCTACATATAAACTTGCGACACCTACATTAAAAGTTTCTAAGATTGAGGGAAAAGAAGATGATGCTACTCAATTAAAAATTGCTAATGCTGCTACTGTAAGTGCAACTGATAATACAGTTACAATTATAATTGATAACCAAAAAGACGAAGAATTTAATTTTAAAGTTAAGAAAGTTAAATTAGATGGTAGTGAGTTAAATGGTAGCAAATTTACAATTGTAAGGGAGGCAACAACATATCATAAAGAAGAAAAAATTACAAATGTTGAACCAAATACAAGTCAAATTACAACAGATAAGATAAATCAAAATGAAATATTTACATTTAAGATTTATGAAGATGAATCAGTAAGTGGATATGAGAATTTATTTATACATGATGGAAATACGCAAGGATATTTAGAAGTTAAAATAAGAGTAGGCTCTAATGGTAGTGTTTCAAAATATGGTAGCTTAAGGTGGGTTAATGCTGTTCCTGAAAAAGATGAAATATTAGCAAAATATTTTGCAGAAACAGGTAAAAGTGATGTTGTAGAAATTAATAATAAAGATGTAATAATAAACTTACCAAATATTTCAAGTACAACATCAACAGGATTGTCACTTAATAAACATTCATATGGAAATAAAAGTGATAAACTAGCAGGTGCAACATTTACTGTAAGAAAAGCAGAGTCTACTGGAAATGTAACTGAAGTATCAACATTAATAAAACTTTTAAATAATTATGGTAAGGACTTAAATGGATTTACTTCATCAGATTCTGAGGATTCTGCTATTGATAATTTAGATGATGCAGTTGTTGATACAACTTATATATATGAAATTACTGAAACAGGAGAGTTAAAATTCCATAACAAAAAAATAGAAAAAGCAATTGTTAGAATATATGTAAAAGAAGATAAGACAACAGAGGCATCAATTGCAGCGGTTAAATTGAGAGATAGTAGTGGATATTCTGCATATTCAGAAAATATTGATTACGCAGACAGAGTATCTTTGGATTCATTAAGTGGAAATAACTATAAAATTAATTGGGCAAATGATAAAGCATATGTTATACAACTATTGAAAAAACGATTAGAAACAGATGATATTCCTGATAATTGGGAGACTTTAAGAGGTATAAGTGCAAAATTTACAATAAAACAAGTATCACCTACAGAAGTCACATTAAAAGATAATGAAGAATTAGATGATTATGCAATAGTAAATAGTGATGCTAAATTAACTGAATATAAATATACAATTGAAGAAACAGAGGCAAGTGATGGATTTCAAAACTTGTTTAAAGATAAAATAATTACATTAACAGTTAATTTGAATAGTGATGGAACTATTAATGAAGGAAATACAAAAATAAAGATATCTAATTGTAGTTCTTCTGCTCACGAAAAATGGTTAATGAAATATATTAAATTAGAAGTTGAAGACAATAACTTGAAAATTTATATATTAAATCCAAAAGATAAATTAGGATTGAAATTATTAAAAACAAGTGGAAATTCTGGAGATGGAATTGAAGGTGTTACATTTTCAGTAAGTGGAACTGGAAACGATAGTCAATATATAGGAATGGGAACATATACTACAGATAAATCTGGAACATTTACAATTGATAATATAAATATATTAGGTCATAAAAATAATTTCTATTTTGTTGAAGACAGTGCACCAGAAGGTGTAACAAAATTAGAAAATTCTAGAATTGTGCTTACAGTAAATGCAGAAGGAATTACAGCACCATCACAAATTACAAAAGATAATTTATCTATAGCTATTGAGATGACTGGAGCAGGTGGAACAAATAAACTAGAAGGATTAGATGTAGATTTCATCTGCGGAAATATAGTTGTAACTGTACCAAATCCTACAAGAGAAATGTCCTTTAATGTCGTAAAAAATGACAACAATGGTAATAGAATAAGAGGATGCATTACAGATAATGATGGAAATGTTATTAGTGGTGTAAAACTTAGAATAGATAAACAAGAAGCAAATAGTAATTCATCTATGCTATATTTTGGACTTATTCCAGAAGGTGCTTGGAATGAAGGCTATACATCAATAAAAGCAAACACTGAATATATTTATACAGTTCGCGAACTTGCTACTAAAAGAGGATATATAAATGTTTTAAGCGGATATAATATTAAATTACATTTAAAAACAGATGCAAATGCAAAAATTAAAGAAATAAATCCAACTCATTTGGATCAATCTGATGGAAATTCATATTATGAGATAGTAAAATTGGGAACTTCAAAATATTCGTTAGATGAAGTATTAAGTATGATATCTTTTAAATTAGAAGATATAACTGAAAAAGTACAAAGTGTTTCAATAGCAATTGTGAACCCAGTTGGATATAGAATACAATTAAATAAAACAGATTTGAATGGAAATCCTGTAAAGGCAGTATTGGAAGCTAAGAATATTAGTGATGAATCAGTAAGAGCTGTGTATGCTAGAAATGAATCTACTGCAAGATCTGCCGCTATGATATATTTAAAAAATGGTGAAGAACATAATTGGCAAATAAAAGAATTAAGTGTAAGTTCTCCATATGTAAATATATTAAAAGATAAAGTTATAAATGTAACAACAAAATGGGAAGATGAAGCTTTAACAGTAACCAAGTGGAATATTGATGGAGATTCAAATTCTGAATATAAAAAATATGTTGATGTAGTTACTGAAAAAATAGATGAAGTTTGGACTATAAATGTAACAATTAAAGATCCTATAAAAGTTAAAGTAAGATTGCGTAAAGTTGGAGCAAATAACGAAGATTTATCTGGTGCAACTTTGACATTAAAAAGTTCACAAACTTCAAAAACTACAGAAATAAAAGATGGAAATTCGGTATCTGATTATTTGGAAGAAGAAATATCTTTACTTTCAGGTAATAAACCAAACGATTTTGGATTTGAAGTGACAGAATCTAATACAACATCTGGACATATAAATGTATTAAAGAATAAAATATTATATTTAAGATTTGTAATAAATGAGAAGTCACAAATAAGTTTAGGTGCAAGTTTTGTTATTAATCAAGAAAATGGAACGCAAGGTAAATTAAGTAGTGAATATTATTGGTATGATGTAAGCAAAGATTCAGATGGAAGTATGTTGATTGATATAACAATTAAAAATCCTATGAAATATAAATTCAAAGTTAATAAGGTTGATGCAGATGGAAATCCACTTGAAGGTGCACAAATTAAGATAAATAGTAGTTTATCAGGTAATCATTATATAGATGGAAAATCTAGTATAGAATTTATTGAAGAAGAAGGAGTTAGTGAAGGTCAATTAGTATCATACTATATTACTGAAATTAATACCGTTGGAGAAGGTACATCAGCTGAAACACCATATGTAAATAGATTAGGAAATAATAGAATTTTCGTATTAGTAAAAGTAGATAGTGATGGAAATGTTGAAATACAGAATGCAGTAGGGCAAGTAACAAACCCTGATAATTCAGTATCTAATGTACCACTTTCATTATTCGGTGTTAAACAATTAACTACGACAACTGATGAAGAGGGAATAAAAACAGTGGGTATCCAACTTGAAAACCCTACAAGTATGAAATTTGAATTAACTAAAAAACAAGCAGGAACAAATGGAAAAGCAATTGAAGGCGTAGAGTTTAGAGTAGAAGATTCACAAGGAAATAGAGAAGGAACAACAAATGAAAAAGGTATATATAGTTTTAAAGAATCTAACTTAAAATCTGGAGATTATACATTTAAGATTAAAGAAACAAAAACTGCTAATGATAAATATGTAAATATATTAGAAAATAGTTATATTCAAGTAACAGTTCACTTGTCAGCAGATGGAAATTTGACATTTAAAGATGAAAATAAGAAATTTACAATGTATAATTCAGATGGAACTGCAGTTACTGATAAAGAAAAGCTAGATTTATTTACTAAATATATTGATGTTAAAATAGATAAAACATCGAAACTAAATGTTTTAAAGGTTGAAATTAAAAACCCAGTAAAATTAGCATTAGAAATTGAAAAAGATCAAACTGATGGTAGTGGAATTGATGGAGCTGAATTTACTATTTATGATGGAATATCTAATAAGGAATTTACAGATGTAACTAAAGACAATGGATTTATAAGAGTCGAAAACGATATTGTTGATCCAGGTATCTACAAATATGAGGTTAGAGAAATTAAATCAGCATCTAAAAAGTACACTAATATAATGGAAAACTGTAAAATCGTTTTATGGGTAAAAGTAAATCCAAATGGTGATATAGAATTAGTTGATAAAAATGGAAAATCATTTAAAGCAGGTGTAAAAAAATATTATATTTATGACTTACAAGATAATGATATTTCTGATACAACTCAGGGAAAATTAATTATGGAGGACATCAGAGTAGGCTCAAATTCAGATCAACAGGAAATATATATTTCTGTTGAAAACCCAACAAATATTAAATTGGATCTTATTAAAAAAGATACAGAGCAAGGTGATATAACTGGTTCAGCGTTCGTTGTATTTAGAGGAGATGAATGTGTATTTGGTCCAGAAACTGTATCTAATGATGATATTGAACTTAATGAGTTAAATTTATCAGAAGGTGATTATGATTATTATATTACAGAAGCTTTTTCTGGAAATTATTACAAATATGTAAATAACATAGGAGACAAATTTATAAAAGTTTCTGTTAGAGTGAAAGCTAATGGAACTGTTCAAATAATAGACGGAGAATCTAATATTAGACCGGGATATTTTGAAATATATGAAGGTTCTGTTGAGGATGTATCATCTGCTAAACTTATAGATAGAAATGATGATATATATAGTTATGTTAAAGATGTAAATGTAGAAAAAGATGCGGATGATGTTAATATTGTTAAAGTAACAATTGAAAATCCAACAGTATATAACTTTGATATAACAAAACATGATGCTGCTAAAAACTCAATAAAGGGTAGTAAATTTACAGCTTATAGAGAAGATGAAGATGGTAATATAACAATGGTATTAAATAATGAAGAGCCTCATTCTATTACAGAATCTCCTATGAAAGCTGGAAAATACATTTATTATATTGCTGAAACAAAATCACCAGGTACACAATATGAAAATATATTATCTGGAGAGTATATTAAAGTATATGTAAAACTTGATGGAGATGGAAAGTTACATCTTACAAATAGTAAATTCCAAGATACAGAAGGATATTTTGAAACTTACAAAGGAAACATCAATACTAGAGATGGTCAAAAAATAGAAAATAGTGGATTTGTAAAAGTTGATATTCCAGATCCTATGGGTAATATAAGATATACATTGAGAATAACTGTAGAAAACCCAGTACAATACAATGTGGATATAATTAAAAAGGATTCAGATGGAAATTCATTAGATAATGCAAACTTTACAGCTAAGAGACAAAAAGTTACAGAAAATAAAATTGAAAAAGTATTTAATGGAACTGTTGGCAATGGAACAGAAATTAATGAAAGATCTATGACTGCTGGAAATTATATTTACTACTTTACTGAAAATAGTACACCAGGTGTTCAATATAATAATGTATTAGAAGGAATGTATATTAAAATTTACTTTAAATTAAATGGTGATGGAACAATTACTATAACAGATAGTAATTTTGAAAAACGAGATTCATATTTTGAATTACGTGAAGGTAGTATTGATGATCCAAAAGATTCAGATACAATTTACGGAACTGGAGGCGGTAAATATTATGGATTGTTTAGTGTAAATGTTGTAAAAAGCAATAGTATATACACAATTCAGGTTACTGTTGTAAATCCGGTTGATTATAAAGTCTTATTAAATAAAAAGGTATATGGTACAGGTGATAATGATTATTTATCTGGAGCAAACTTTACAATAATAAGTACTAGATATGGAACTGAATATACTGATAATACTGATGATAACGGAAATATAGGATTTACAGAAGAGGCTGTTAGAGCAGGTATATATAAATACATAATTAGAGAAAACTCAACACCTGGAGACGAATTTGTAAATATATTAGAAGGTAAAGAAATTCACGTATATGTAAAAGTAAACGGAGATGGAACCATAAATATAGTAACAAAAGATGGTCAAGTAAATTCGAATGCATATTATGTATATGATATTCAAAGCCAAAAAGAAATTTCATTAACTGATGAAATTCAAAAATGTGTAAGTGTTGGTACATCTAAAAATAATGGAATATCACAATTGGATATAAAAGTTAAAAACCCACAGAAATATAAATTTTCTTTAGTTAAAAAAGACAAAGATACTAATGAAGCTATGAATGGTGTTAAATTTAAATTGAAGGTTGTAGATACAAGTTCATCTACTAGGGTAACATTAAAAGATGCTAACACATTTAAAGAGATAAATACAGATGCCCTTGAAACAAAAAATGTAGACGGAGTTGATGGTGTAATTTCTTTAGACAATTTATTAATTGAAAAAGCAGGTACATATAACTTTATTCTACATGAGGAATCAACTGATGGAATATTTGATTGGTTATATAAATCTCATAGATCAGATATTGTAATTAAAGTAACATTTGCTATAGAAGATGGAAAATATATTATTAAGAGTGCTGAGACGACAGTTGGAAAAACATATGTATCTGGATTAAGTTTCGAAACAGGAATTGAAACAGGAATTACAAACGAAAGAATTAAAGGTAAATACAGCTTAATATTAAACAAAATTGATAGCTATACAGGAAAGAACTTAGATGGTGCAGTATTTGATATAACTGTTGAAAAAGATGGCAAAGAGCATAAATTATATAAATCTACAAATGATGTAAATTCTATGGAACAAATTTTACCAGCAAATAATGTTGTTGTAAAAGATGGAAAATTAGAGATTAAAGATATTAGAATTGAAGAAGCTAAAAGAGATAGACAAGAAGTTTATACAATTATATTAACTGAAAAAACAGCACCAAAGGGATACATGTTATTAGACAAACCAATAAAACTAAAGATAACAACAAATACAACAGGAGAAAATGATGATGAAAAATATATTGTAGAGTCTGTTGAATTGATTGAAGATGGAAATCACGGATTAGTTACAATGAATTATGATGAAAATAAAATTGAAATAACAGCTAAGAATGAATACTTTGATTTATCATTAAGAAAATCAATTACATCCGTAGAGTACCCAGATAAAGAAGATTCAAAAATAACAGAAGATGAAACAAAAAATAGAGTACCAAATGTAGTAACAGATGATTTATTAGCAGATAGATCAACGACAGCAATATATAATCATGATAAAAATCCTGTAAGAGTATATAAGGGACAAGATGTTATATATACTTTAAGAGTGTATAATGAAGGGGAAATTGATGGATATGCTCAAGAAGTAACAGATCACTTACCAGAATGGTTGGAATTTGTAGATGATGAATTTAATCGTAATAACGGATGGTATTTAGATGAAAATGATTTAACAAACAGAACTGTTAGAACTACAAATTTATCAAAAGAGTATGGTATAAGTAATGGAGTTGACAATTTAATAAAAGCAAGAGATAAAGTAACTGGAGTATTAGATTATAAAGAAATTCAAATTAAATGTAGAGTTTCTGACGATGCTAAAGTAAAAACAGTATTAACTAATATAGCAGAAATAAGCTTAAGCAAAGCAGAAAACAGAACTAGTGAAACTGTAGATAGAGACTCTGTAACAAATAATGTTAAAGTTCCAGATACAGCTGAGGGAATGTCTAAGTATAAAGATGATGAGTTATCAAAATCTTATGTACCAGGACAAGAAGATGATGATGATTTTGAGAAAGTAATAGTTGAAGAATTTGACTTAGCTTTAAGAAAATATATCACAGCTGTAAATGGTGAGGAAATGTTAAGAGAAAATCAAAATACAGAAGATAAAAACGATAAAGAAACAGCTGATTCTGATGATGAAAATTCAAATATTGATGATGTAAAATATGCAAGAGAACCAATAGTAAATGTTAGTGCGTTGAAGGATGGTTCTAGCACAACAGCAACATATGTACATACAAAAGAGCCAGTGGAAGTTTCTGTAGATGATATAGTTAGATATACAATATCTGTTTATAATGAAGGAACTGTATCAGGATATGCATCATTGATTAAAGATGATATACCTGAAGGATTGGAATTTGTAAAAGATAGTGAAGTAAATAAAGAATTCAGATGGAAATTAGTAGATGAAAATGATGAAGAAACAGATGATGTAACAAAGGCAAAATATATTGTAAGTGATTATTTGTCAAAAGAAAATGGTGATGATAACTTATTAAATGCCTTTAACGGAACAAAATTAGATACAAAATATGTACAAGTAGAATTCAGAGTAATATGTAAACAAGATTATCCAAAAATAATCGAAAATCAAGCGCAAATATCTGATGATACAGATGAAAGTGGCAAACCAGTAACAGATAGAGATTCAACACCAAATGAATGGAAAGGTGAAGATGATGAAGATGTAGAATACATTAAAGTAACATACATGGATTTAGCATTACGTAAGTTTATTACAGGAGTAAATAAAGAAGAAGTAACAAGTAGAATTCCACAAGTTGATGCTACAGCATTAATTAATGAAACAGGAACAACAGCAACATATACTCATCCAAAAGATCCAGTATTAGTACATACAAATGATATAGTTACATACACAATAAGAGTTTACAACGAAGGTAGTAAGGATGGATATGCAACAGGAATAAAAGATGATATACCTGAAGGTTTGGAATATTTACCAGACAATGAAATTAATCAAGAGTATGAGTGGAAATTAGTAGATGAAAATGATAATGAAGTTACAGATGTATCAAAAGCAAAATATGTAGTTACAAATTATTTATCAAAGGAAAATGAAACAAAAGATAGACAAAACTTAATGAAGGCTTTTGATAAAGAAACAATGACTACACCAGAATACAAAGATGTAAAAATAGCATTTAAAATAACAGAGCCTACAACATCAGACAGAATTTTAATAAATTATGCTCAGATAAGTGAACAAACTGATAAAAAAGGAATTCATAGAGAAGATCGTGATTCAACACCAAATGAATGGAAGGGTGAAGATGATGAAGATATTGAAAAAGTTAGAGTATTGTACTTTGATTTAGCCCTACGTAAATGGGTAACAGAAGCATATGTAACAGAAAATGGACAAACAAGAGTAATTGAAACTGGACATCACGCAGAGGATGATCCTGAAGAAGTAGTAAAAGTTGATTTAAGAAAGAGCAAATTAGATTCAGTAGTAGTTAAATTTAAATATCATATTAGAATTACTAATGAAGGTGAAATAGAAGGATATGCAAAAGAAATTAAAGATAGAATACCAGAAGGCTTAGAATTCGAATTATCAGATAATCCAAATTGGACAATGCTTGATGATGGAACAATAGTAACAGATGAATTAAAAGATACATTATTACAACCAGGTGAATCAGCAGAAGTGACAATTGTATTAAAATGGATTAATTCAGAAACTAATATGGGTGTAAAAATAAATGTTGCTGAAATTTGTAAAGACTATAATGATTATGGAACACCAGATATAGATTCAACACCAGACAATAATGTTCCAGGTGAAGATGACATAGATGATGCACCAGTAATGTTAACAGTAAAAACAGGATCAGAAGATTTGAAATACATTGCATTAATTACTATAGTATTAGCATTATTAAGTGGATGTGTAATAGCATTACGAAAAAATATTAAACGCCAATATGATGTAGGAGATATCCTAAGGAAATAAAGGTTTTGAGAAAAGATTACTAATAAAAATAAGAAAAACAAACAAAAGAAAATAAAAAAGCTTAATTCTTTAACTAATCACAATTAAGTAGATTGAGTTAGGGAAATTAGGCTTTTTTTCTCGTATATTAGAAAAAATAATAGAATAAAAGAATAAATATTGTAAAAAAATAATTAGTAAAAAATAAAAGTATGAAAATTTGTAATAAATGCAAAAAAAATGTAATAAAAATGTCATATTCATGTATAAATATTAAATCCGTAAATAAGCTGTAAAAATGTATGGTTTGACTATATATATATATTGTTTAAAATAAATATAACAATAATATATTTTAGAGGAGAGAATTTATATGAAAAAAACAAAAAAAATATCAATAATTATAATAACTGGTATAATGATTACATTAACGATTATTGCTAGCATATGTAAAAGAACATTTAATAATTCATATAGTTTAAAAGAGAGCGATAATAAAGCATTATCATACGTGGGACAAGGTTTTAGTGCAGGATATGTGGAACAATCACTTATAAATTTAATAGGAGATGAAAACGAGGTACTTAAAATATATCCAAACAATGATTGGAGTACTTATGGATGGTGTATGCAACATGGAGCAAGTTTGATAGTAAATAGCGGAACGATTAGTGCTGAAGAAGATGGATATATATCAAACAATGCTAAATCTGGTTATAATGGAAGTATTCAATGGTTATTAGATAATATATGTAGAATTGGAAAAAATGTAAGCTCAGATGAAAATGGTTGGTATAGAAATAACTTACAAAGAATACTTGATGATGAAAATGTGAATATAAATGTCACTGATAGAAAAAAGTATAGTGATGATAAAATATTTACTATAGAACAATATGTATTTTGGAGTTTAACTAATGGAATTGGAGGTGCTCCATATAATCCATTTTCTTCAGATCCATTATATATTGTATTAAAGAAAAAAGCAGAGGAAAATAAAAATTATACTTCTTATAGAAACACAAATGTATCAATAAATACAGAAAATGCAAAAGTAAATTCGAATGGAGTTATAGGTCCATTTGAATTAAAAAATAATAATGCAGTTGCAGTAACTGCGACATTAAATGGTGTTGATACAACAATATATAAAGATGAAAATTGTACGCAAGAGCTTAAAAAGTACAATGGATACAATGGAAATATTTATATAAAGACAGATGATATAACTAGTGTAAATATTAATTTTTCATACAAATTTTTTAATACTACAGCTAGGTTTTTTAGAACTCAAGGAAATGGAAGTACAAATCAACCATTTTTAAATATATATAGAACAGTAAAAGAAGAGAGTGTAGAATTTAAAAGTGAACTTAAAGGGGAATACAATTTAAGTATAGTTAAAAAAGATCAAGACGATGAAAATGATAACAATGAAAATGAAAAATACAAAGATGCTCTTGAAGGGGCAGAATTCCAAGTACAACAATATAAAGACAAAGAAGACATAGGCAATGCTGATGGAAATGGTTACACAGAAAATGATGATACTGTTAAATCATACAGAGGAACAAGTAAGTTAATTAAATTTGGAACAAATAAAAATGATGCAACTAGTCAAATAAAAATAAGTAATGAAGGTTTTGATACATACACAATTAAAGAAACAAAATCACCAGAAGGTTACTATAATGAAAGGAATTTTACTTCAAAATTAAAGGTATACAAAAGCATAAATTCCAATGCAGATAGTTTTGTAATTTCAAAAATAGCATTTTATAATAATGAATCAGACAATAATGCTATAGAAATTGATGTACCTAGTACAGGAAGTTCATGGCTTAAAATTAACAAAGATGGAAATAGAGTAAATGATACATCAAAAGATTATTTAATAGCATTTGAAGTAACTAGTAACTCCATAGTAATTACATATAAAAATACTAAATTATCAGGACAATATGGAGTACAAATAAAAAAGGTTAATGAATCGGAAAATAACGCCCCTGTTCAAGGTGTTAAATTTAAAGTAAACAATGAAACAAAAGGACCAACAAATGAACAAGGTATTGCAACTGTAGAGGAAAATAAAAAAATTACAAAAGATAATGTTAGTGAAACAGATAAATATGAAATTACCGAAGTTGATTTAGGAGAAAATAATTTAGTAAAGCTAAAAAGTGGACTAATTGTATATGTAACAAAAGGCTTAGATGAGTCAAATAAACGCTACATAGTATCTGGTGCTAATTTTGAATATGGTGATCAAGCAACAAATTCTGGTAATATTGTAGAAAAAGATGTAACTCTTGATGATGAAAGTGAAACAAAAGCTAAATTACAAATTATAAATAATGTAGTAACTATAACAATACCAAACACAGTAAAAGGTGATTATAAACTTAGTGTAGGTAAAAAATCAACAGAAGATAGTAAATATTTAAATAATAATAATAATGACTTTATAAGTGGTGCTTCTTTTGAAGTAAAACAGTACTTAAATAAAAATGTAGATACAAAGATCTCTAAGTTAAAGTCAAACGATTCAGATAATAGTGTATCAATATCATCTGAGGATAAAAAGTCAACTGATATTAAATTCAATAATAAAGAAAAAGTTGATATAACTGACATTAATACTGTTGATATTTATAGAATAACAGAGGAATCTGCACCAGCAGGATTTATTGAAAATTCGAATCCTTATTATTTAAAGGTATATAAAACAATAAAAAATCATAAAGCTGTTATAGATAAGGTTGAAGTTTTATACTATGTACTTGGACTAACAAGAGAAGAAAAATCTATAATCGAAATAGGAACAATAAAAGATGGCGATCAAACAAGTTCAATTGTTTGGGGAGGAAGCAAAAGTTATTCATTTAGAGTTGATTTAAATAAAGAAACAAATTCAATTATATTCACTATTGGGGATACACCTAAAAATGGAACATATAATTTTAGAATGACAAAAACAGATGTTACTAAAAAAGTTATTGAAAGTGAAAAAACAGAGTTTAACTTAGTTGTTTATGGAAAAATGACTGAGCAAGATGGTAAGGTTACATTTTATAATGGAATACAACTAAAAAATTACAATACAAATGAAGTAATAAATACAAACAAAATATCTGCAAAAACAGGTGTTACAACAGATTTAAATAGTATTAAAATACAAAAAGAAGATATAGGAAAAACATATTATTTTGTTATAACTGAAACAAATGCACCAGATGACTTTACTAAAATTGATTATAAAATAGTAGTTCCAGTTACTTTTTCAGAAAATGAAAATGGATATGTAGCAACCAAAGGAGATGCTTTTGCTATTACATCTACAAATGAAAAGAAAAAATTAAATGAAATGAGCACTGATGTAAATGAAGTTGTAAGTACAGAGCAAACCGGAGTAACTATAAATGTAAATGTTCCAAACAAGCAGGAAATAGAAAAAACTGTTGTAAAAAAATGGCGTGGCGATGAAAATGCATTAGGAAATAGACCAAATACAATAACAGTGGAACTTGTAAAAAATGGAAAAACTGTAGATGAGCAAATATTATCAAAAGATAATAATTGGACATATACTTGGAAAAAATTAAATAAATATGAAAACGCAAAAGAAATAAATTATACAATAAGAGAAAAGGGTGAAGTTAGAGGCTATGTTTCTGAAGAGCCAGTAGTCGATGGAAATACTACAACACTAACTAATACAAAGAGAACAGAGCTTGGAGAATATAACATATATTTAAAAAAACAAGGAATTAATGAAGAACAACTTGGTGGAGTGGAATTTGCTGTAAAAGCTCAAATAAATGGTAACAAGGAAACCGAAATTTATACAGAAGACAATCCATTGGAAACAAAAGTTGATGAGGCAGTTCAAATTGGTGACAAAGTAACTATAGATAAAGATAAAATAAGTACGGATGATGTCTATATACTAAAAGAACTTAGTGTTGGAAATAATTCTGAATATTACGTAGGTATAGATAAAGAAATTAAATTAAAACTTAAAAAGAAAAAAACGGATATAGATAAATATACTACTAAATATTACGTAGATAGAATAGATTTTGAGATAACTAACGGTTTTATGGTACAAAATTATGGTACAAAATCGATTATTCAGAAAACTATAAACAATCAGACAATAACGATAGTTGCAACTTTAGAGAATAATACAATAAATATAGTAGTACAAAATCCAAAATATGAAGAAAAAGGAGAATATGAGGTAAGATTAAAGAAAGTAGGAAAAGAAACAAATAAACAACTTGGTGGAGTTAAATTTGCTGTAAAAGCTAAAATAAATGGTAATAATGAAAAAGAAATTTATACAGAAAAAAATCCATTAACAACAAAAGCTAATGAGACAGTTCAAATTGGTGATACAGTAACTATAGAAAAAGATAAAGTAAACACAGATGATATCTATACACTAAAAGAAATTAGTGTTGGAAATAATTCTGGCTATTACATTGGAATAACAGATGATATAAAATTAATAGTAGAAAAAGGAAGTAAAGAAAACCAAGGGGCAATAGAAAGTTATGTTAATGCGATAGCATTGCAAATTGGTAATGGAACCCCGACAGATAAAGGTGCTACAGCAAGTAAATTAGTAAATGTCGATGGAGAAAATGTAGAAGTAAAAGCAGAATTAAAAGGAAATACAGTAACATTGACTGTGGAAAATCCAAAAGTTCAAGAAAATGGAGATTATAATTTAAAAATTGTAAAAAAAGGAACCGACGGAAAACAACTTGGTGGAGTTTCATTTACTGCAAATGCAATAATTAATGGAAATAATGTAGATTTGTATACCTCAGAAAAACCTTTAAAAACCGATAGTTCAAAGTCTGTTCAAATTGGAAGTAATGTAACAATTGATAAAAATCAAGTAACAAATCCTGATATATATACGTTAAAAGAAGTTGGTATAGGAAATAATACTGGATATTACATTGGAATAAGAAATGATATTAAATTAACAATCAATAAGAAAACAGAAAAAAGCTCAAATGGTGGCGAGATTATAAATTCTGTAAGTGGTGTATCCTTAGAAATTGAAGGTGCTACTGTAGTAAATGAAAACAATAAGTCTACAGCAACTGTTAATATAGATGGTCAAGATGTTAAAGTAATTGCAGAATTAAATGGAAATACAGTAACATTAACTGTTGAAAATCCTTCAATTAGAGAATCTGGAACATATAGCATTAATTTAGTAAAAAAGGGAACTGATGGAAAACAACTTGGTGGAGTGACATTTGATGTAAATGCAAAAATTAATGGTGAAAGCAAGTCAATAGGAGAAATAGTAACAAATGATAAATCAGCGGTTCAAATTGGTGATATAGTAACTATAAATAAAGATTATATAAGGACTCAAGATGAATATATATTAAAAGAAAAAGATATTGGATCAAATACAGGATATTATATTGGTATAAAAAATAATATAAAATTGATAGTAAGCAAAACATCTGAAACAAGCGCAGATGGAAGCAAAATAACAAATAAAGTAAGTGGAATATCTTTAGAAATTGAAGGTGCAAAAGAAGTTGTTAATGATGGAAAAAAATCTACTGCAACAGTTGAAATAAATGGTGAAAAAGTTAAAGTAGAAGCTGAGCTTAGCGGTGGAACAATAACAGTAACAGTATATAATCCACAACGCAAAGGGGCATTTAGTTTAAATTTAATTAAGTATAAAAAAGGTTCAGAGGAGCGATTATCAGGAGCAGGTTTTACTGTAAAAATACAAAATAAAGATACTGGAGAAATTTTAAAAGATAGTACAGGGGCTCAATTAAATGGAAATAAACAATATTTTGTAGATTCTAATGGAAATTTAAAAATTTCTGGAATAAATATTGCAAAGGCTGGTATTACTTATGAGGTAACAATAACAGAAAAGACAGTACCTAACGGATACTTGGGATTACCAAAATCAATTTATTTTGAAGTAGTATCTAAAACTGGTTCAAATAATAGTTCATTTGTATTAACTCCAAAAACTCCAACTGTTCAAAATGCAAAGAAAGTTGAAGTGAAAGAAGGAGAGATATTAGTCGAGGCGGAAAATATACAAAAGCCAGAAATTCATAAAGGTGTAAAAAGTATAGATAATTTAGATTCTGGATATTATGGAAATGTTAGTCATGATTGGGTAATACAATCAACAGTGCCAACAGGAATAGCAGAATTTACAGAATATGTTATAACAGATACTATAGATAGTAGATTGAAATTTTCTGGTACTTCAGAAGTAACAGTTAAAATTGGTGATAAAATATTAAAACAAGGTACTGATTATTTGATTGATGATTATAGTTCAAAAACAAGATTATTAAAAATATCATTTATAAATGGTGGATTTACTGCAGGTAAATCATTACCAGAAAATTCGACAATTGAAATAAGATTTAAAACAACATTTGCAAAAGATGCAAATGGAAAAATAATTGCGCTAAATGAGGAGGTTCCAAATCAAGCAACATTAGAATATAATAATGGTTCAGGTAAGAATTATAAAAAATCTGAAATACCAGAAGTTCATACAGGTGGTATAAAAATATTAAAATTCAAAACACAGAATGGACAAAAAGTGCCTGTATCAGGTGCAGTGTTTAAAATAGCAACATCAGAAGGAAATGCAAAAAATAATATTTTCGTTAAAGTAAAAGATAAAAATGGAAAAGATACTACTACAGATGTTACAGGAAAATCTGGTTCAGATGGAATAGTAGAATTTACTGGATTAGAATTTGGTGGAGATGCTTGTGCTAATAAAGCAAATAAGAAAGTAGGTATAAATGGTACAAATGTGTACGACTATAATTATGATGAAACAATTTCAACTAAGTATTGGATAGTAGAAACAACTGCTCCAGAGGGATATATAAGATATAATAAACCAATAGAAGTTACTATTACGAAGGATAGTTATAATGCAAAACTTGATGATATGGTATCAGTTGAAAATACAGTAATAAACGGAAGATATTCAATAGAGCTAAAGAAAGTAAAAAATAGTGATAAAAAGCCAATTTCAAATATATCTTTTGATATATCATCAGAAACAATTGGAAAAGCCAATAGAACAGATGTAAAAACAGATTCAAATGGTATTTTAAATATTACAAATGGCGATGTAACTATAGTTGCAAATAATGTAACTGCAAATAAAAATAATGAATCTAATTTAAATACTAATGATGAATTTTATATTGAAGAAAAAAATGCAGAAACATATTTAAAATTAAGGAATCGTATTAAACTAACTGTTAAAAAAGAGGAAAAAAGTAACAAATATCAAGTATCTAAAATTTTTGTAGCAGAAGAAAATACAAAGAAAACTGTTACATTAGATGTGTCAAAAAATAAAACTGTAACGCTAAATGGCGTAGCATTGAAAGATAGTAATAAAACAGTAAGTATTACAGTAAGTATTGATGATAATAATAATATTTCTGTTACAATTCCTAACGAGGATTTAAACGGTGAATATAAAATTGAGTTAGTAAAGAAAAGTGAAGATACAGGAAAGATAATTGGAAATGTGCCATTTTTAATCAATAATGTGGAAAAAAATACAGATGCACAAACAGGTAAAATTACAGTTACAGATGGAAACGATGGCATTGTAGCAATAAATAGATCAAATGTTGATAATAAAGATGTATATACAATACAAGAGCAAAAAGATGAAAACACTAAAAAATACACAATATTAAGTGATCCAATTACACTTACAGTATCAAAAGGTACAAATACAGACGATAATGCATATATAGTTACAGAAATTGGTCTTTCATATACAAGTAGAAGTGGACAAAAAGAAGAAAAACTTGATATAGATAAATCTACAGGTATATTACAGCCAAAAACTATTTATGTAAAAACTGAAAATGGAAAAGATACTAAATGTGAAATTAAAGTAGACACTAATGGTGAAATTATTGTAACAATTGGAAACCCAACAAAGGGAGGATCATATGCTTTACAATTACGTAAAAAAATTATAAAGAATGATAATACAGAAGAAGATGGTAATAATGTAACATTTGTTATAACACCTAAAGATGGAACTACAGTTTCAAGAACAACAAAAAATGGATTAACAGATGCATATTTTAAACAGATTACAAATGTTAATGAAATAGATGAATATACAATTACAGAAGACAGTGTAAATAGTGATACAACAATTAAATTAAAGAATAATCTTAATTTAAAAGTTAGTAAAAAAGTAAGTCAAAATGATAAGGAATATGTAATTGATACAATAGAATTATCAGAAGAAAATACGAATAATACAACTGGTAAAGTGTCAATAGTTGAAGGTAAAGGAAGAAATGCAACATTATCTGGTGTTCAATTAGTTGATGGAAGAACGGTTGATATAGGAATAAATGTAAATGCAAATGATTTAATAGTAATAGATGTAAAAAACAGAGAAATGAATGGAAAATATACAATAAAGGTAAGAAAATTAGATTCTGTTACTAATGAACCAATAAATGGAGTGAACTTTAAAGGAACAAAAAGGGATAAGAGCGAGTTTGATGTAACAACTAAAACAGAAACAACAGCGGATGGAGAAAAAATTGAAGGTATTGCAACAATAGACGAAAATGTAGAAATTTTAGGCGAAAATAAAGATACATATGTTATAAATGAAGTTAATTTACCAAATGAATTAAAAGGTAAATATGTACAATTAACAGATTATAATTTGGTAGCTAAAGTTACAACCAAAATGAATGAGTCAAAAACAGGATATGTTGTGGACAGTGTTATTTTAAGTCCAGAAAAAGTTGGAGATTCTGCCACATCAGATATACAAAAACAAATAATATTAAAATCAAAATATGATGTAGTTGATAATATAATTACAATTACTATTTATAATGAACCAACACGCGATTTTAAATTTAATATTAAAAAAGTAAATATGGAAAATGAATCAATAAAAGATGCTAAGTTTACGATAAAAGAAAATGGTGTGGAGATACTTAATAATCAACCATTAGGTGATCTTGGAGAATATTTGGTTGAAAGGAAAAATCAATTAATAAATAAAACTTATACTTACGAAATATATGAAACAGAGCCAGCACCTGGATATAAAAATACTTTAGAAAAAGTATATCTTGCATTAATAGTAAAAATAAGTGAAAAGGGAACTGTTTCTACAGAATTATATTATAGACCAATACATTCAAAAGGCGGGACTGTTATAGATGTAATGTTAGCAAAAGCTTTAGCAGAAAAATATTATAATCAAAATAAAAATCAAGTTTTTAAAGATAATGGCAATAATTCATGGACTTTAATAATACCAAACGAAAGAGCAGAAACATCATATAAATTTAAGCTAAATAAACATGAACTTTCATCAGAGAAAGGTGTTGACGGAGCTAAGTTTAATGTTAAAAGATTATATATTGAAGAAAATAATGATGCAGGAATGCAATTATCAGATATAGTTAATAAATTTTCAGCAGGAACAGGTGTGGAAACATTACCAGAAATAACAACCTCATCAGATAATACAGATATAACAATAGACAATGTAGAAAAAATTAAATTAGGTGGTTCATACTACTATGAATTAGAAGAAAGTACAGTACCTAATAATTATTTTTCTTCATACAAAAAAGCTTTAGTAAGAGTACATGCAAAAATTGATGGAACTATAGCATCGGAAATAATAGCTATAATAGCTAAAGGTTCTGATCAATGGTCAGCATATAATAAAGAAACTCAACAAAATACCCTTTCAGTAACCCAAGATGGGGATGAAGTAAAAATAAATTGGGCTAATACACTTGTTTACACAGTTACTTTAAATAAAAAGCAATTTAAAGGTGATATTCCAAAAGATGAAGAAGGAAATATAAAATGGACGAGTTTGCAAGCAATTAGTGGAGCTAATTTTACTGTAAAACAAGTTGAACCAGAGGAAAAAGTAATTTATGATAATAAAAATTTATCGAGTTTTGAGATATTTAGTAATGATCAAGCAAGTATTGGAACGAAATATCATTATGAAATAGTTGAAAATGCATCAATAGAAGGATATACAAATATTTTCAAAGGTTTAACAATACATTTATTTGTTACTATAAATTCAGATGGAACTATAAATAAGCCAGGGACTTATTATCAGGTAAGAGGATATACTTCTTTTGCTCAGAAAAAATACCTTGAGGATAAAATTGGTATAGATGTGGATACTAATAGAAATGTGGTTAATTTGTATATTGCAAACGAAGAAAATACATTGAAGTTAGCTGTAATGAAAACAGCTGAGGGGGATCAAGATGATAATATAATTGGTCTTGAAGGCGTTGAATTTAGCATTATGGCTCCAAATGGTACTCTTATAAAAGATAAAACTACTGGTAAAAATCCTGTTACAGATAAAAATGGTTATATATATATTGATGGAATTTCATTGAATAGTGGTATACAAAGATATGTATTAACAGAAGGAAATGTACCAGAAGGAGTTACTAAATTAAAGGACACACAAATAATTGTTGAAATAGATACTACTGGTATAACATCACCAGAGCAGATTACTAATGATAAGGTAAATATAGAAGTTTCGAAATCATCAAGTGAAGGTTTAACTAAAGATGAATTATTGGAAAAAGGACTTAGCATATATGTACAAAATTCTACAGTAGTACTTAGAGTCCCAAATAAAATTGAAACTCATGTATTTAGAATGTTCAAATATGACGAACTTGGTAATATTATCAATAATTCTAATTCGACAAGAGGAGCTATTTTCGTGGTAGAAAAAATTGACGAAAATGGTAATTCTACTATAATTCAAAGAGGAAGTTTGGATGAAGGATTATTAGTTGATTATGAATGTTCTGAACCAAATAAAACATATAAATATAAAATTACAGAGGAATCAGCAAAAGCAGGATATATAAATGCTTTACAAGGATATGAATTATATGTATATATTCAAACAGATGAAAATGGTAGAATAAAAAATACTGAAAGTGATGGATTGGGTGGATATACACATTATGAATTAGTAGAAAAAGAAAATGCTAAAAAATTATATACAAAAGAAGAAATTAATGCTAAGAAAATTTTAAAACTTGCAATAACACATAAAGATACGAAATCAATTATTGATTTAAATATTGTAAATCCATATGCATATAACTTAGTTATTAATAAACAAAGTAAAAATGGAGAGCTAAATATTGACAAAGCAACAATTGTTGCTGAACAAATTGATGGAGCAAGTTTAAATGAATTATATTATGCTGGTGTAAATGGAGAAAATGAAAAAGTAAAAGGTATATTAAGAGATATTGCATTAAGCAATAATGTAATTAAAACGGTTGAATTAAATAAAAAATCAGCTATAATGTCAGATAATATTGAAATAAAAAACAATCTTGGTATTGATCCAAAAAATGAAACAGCTCAAGTATGGAGAATTAAAGAAACAAATGCAGAATCACCATACATAAATGTTTTAGGTAACAATTATATTATTGTGCAAACTATTTATAGAGATGGAGAACTTAAGTTAGTGACACATGAAGAATTAATAAAAGGTTCTGTAAAGACATTGAATTATTATGTATGTAATGAAAATGGAGAAGATGTAACAGCAGAATATTTGAATTGTGTTACAACTGAAATAAAAGTACAACCTGAAAATTATACATTTGGAAAATATGCTCTAGTGGTTAGAGTAAAAGATCCATTAAAATTCTATGTAGATTTAAATAAAACAGAATATAACTCTAAAGCAGAAAGTGAAGATGATTTAAAAGAATTAAGTGGAGCAGAGCTTTCAATGTCAGCAGGTTCAAATAATGTAACAATAACATCAGGAGCATCAAAATCAGAACCTTTAGGTGTTGAAGTAGGGCTTAATGAAGTAACTGATTTTATCATAACTGAAACAAAAACAAGGCCAGGACATACAAATATATTAAAAGATAAAATACTACATGTAATGGTAAAAATGAACGAAAAACAAGAAGTTGAGGTAGCAGGAACTGTACTTGTTGATACATCAAGTGGTACACCAAAAGTTATGCAGAATGCAGAAAGTGTATTAAAATATGTTAAATTTGTTAAAGGCACAACAGATAATGGATATCCAATTATTCATGTATATGTTGAAAATCCAATAGAATATAAATTTAATTTAAAGAAATTGGATACAGAAGGTAACTTGTTATCAGGAACTGAATTTGAAGTTACAAGTAGTAATTCTGGAAAACATTACTTAAATGGTAACAATCAAATGACATTTACAGAAGAAGACCTAGAGCCAGGAATGATTGTTAGTTACCAAATCACAGAAAAAAATACAGTAGAAAATAGTGCTTATGAAAATGTGTTTAATAAGGCATTAACTATGGTTTTAAAAGTAAATGAAGATGGAACATTAAAAGAGCTAATGTCATTTGTAGAGGAAAATTCTTCAAATGGTGGTCATACACAAGTACCATTAAAAAATCTAGATTTCTTAGAATATGGAATTTCAGATCCAGATTCTGAAGGAATACAAACAGTTTACTTTACATTTGAAAATCCTACTACTGTTGATGTAGAGCTACTTAAAAAACAAACTGGTGAAAATGGTGCACCAATATCAAATACAGAATTTACTATAATAAGTAGTTTTAGTGGAACTTACCGTAAATTTACAGACCAAAGTGGAAAAATAGGATTTTCTGAAAAGAAAATTCCAGCAGGAAAATATTCATATATTGTAACTGAAAATAATGTGGCAAATGCAAACTATGTAAATATTTTAAATGAAAAATATATGAAAATAGATGTTACAGTATCTGCAAATGGAAAAATGACTATTGACAACACAAGATACTATAATGATAATAATGATGAAAACTATGAAAATGATAAACAAATAACAGATGATGCAACATTGAAAAAATTGCAAAAGTATACATCTGTAATGGTAGATGACAAAAATGTTATAAATAAATTGTTAATTGAAGTAAAAAATCCAGTAACAATTGAACTTAATATAAATAAAACAACTACAGCTGGAACACCTTTGAAAAATGTAGAGTTTAATATTACAAGTGAACTACAAAGTTTACCACCACAATTTACAAATGATGATGGTAATATAACTGTAGATGGAAATGTGTGGATTGAACCTGGAGTATATAAATACGAAGTTACAGAAAAAACAACAGCAGGAAAACAATATGATAATTTATTAGAAGGAAACAAAATTGTATTTTTTGCAAAGATATCTCCTGATGGAACAATAACATTAGTTGCAGATAAAAATGGAACAATTTTTGATCAAAATACACAATACAAATATTTTGTTCAAAAACAGGATGGTTCAGAAGCTGACTACAATACAAGATACAGAGTACATAATCATATATCATTAAATGTAAACTCAAATAATTCAATTAAAGATAGTATAAATATGATTGTTGAAAATACAGTAGGATATACTGTGGATATTACTAAAAGAAATGTAGATTTTGAAGAGCTAAAAGGAACAAAATTCTCAGTAATAAGAGATGGTAATATTGTTTTATTGAATGATGGAGAAGTAACAAGTGATACTGAAATTACAGAAAGATATATGTCTGAAGGATACCATACATATGATATTACAGAGGATAGTACAATTGAAAATAGCGCATATGTAAATATTTTAGAAGGTAAATTTATTAGAGTGTATACAGAGCTAACAGATACCGGTGTACTAAAGATAAAAGATCAAGATGGAAATACTTCTAATGGATATTTTGAGATATATGAAGGTAATATCCATAATACAAAAGGAGCAAAATTATTAGATAGAAATGAGTATAAAGACTTATATAATAAAATAAATGTGCTATCACAAGATTATGATAAAGATGGAATATACAAATTATCAGTAACAGTAATAAATCCAGTAAGTATTTTTGTGGAAGTACAAAAACAACAAGTTGGAAAAAATGGGGAAGGAATACCAAATACTAAGTTCACAATTAGCAGAGACGAAAATAGTAAACATGAAAATGTATTGACAAATGATAAAGGTACATTTGATTTTAAAGAAGAAGAAGTTAAACCAGGAGATTATACATACACTATTAAAGAGCTAGAACCTGCATCTTCAAAATATGTAAATATATTACAAGATAAATATGTTGAAGTATATATAAAAGTTAAAGCAGACGGATCAATAGTAATAAGATCTCCATATAAAATATTTAATTCAAATGGAACAGAAGTTGATTCAAACACTAAAATAGAATTATCTAAATATATTAGTGTAAGTGTAAATACAACAGAGCCAATACAAAGATTAATAGTTAAAATTTATAACCCTACAACAATAGACTTTAATTTATATAAAGAAAATATTGAAGGAACACCTATAAATGGAGCAAACTTTACAATTAAGAGAACATTGGTAAAAGAAAAAACAAAGGATGCTGATTTTTCAACAAAAGAAGTAACAGATAATACAAAAAATGATGGTTCAATAGAAATTAAAAATAAAGTAGTACTACCAGGAGTTTATAAATATGAAGTAACAGAAAATAATTCAGCAGGAAATCAATATATAAATATTCTTGAAAATTGTAAAATTATAGCTTATGTAGATGTAGCTGAAAATGGAGATACAACAGTAGTTGCAGATTCAGAGGGAACAAAATTTGGACCTAATGATAAATATAAATATTATATTGAAAAAATAGATGGTTCTGTTGCAGATGCAGTTTTACAAGAAAAAATACATAAATATATAACAATAGGTGAACAATCTGTTAAAAATTCAAATGATGAGGTTGATTTACGTGTAATTAACCCAGTAAAATATAATTTATCTATTGAAAAGAGCGATTCTAAAAAGCAAGCTCTAAATGGTTCAAAATTTACTGTAATAAGAGATGACCAAATGATTATTGATCATCAAGAGCTAAACCCATCTGTAGAGGTTTCAGAAGAGTATTTAACAGATGGAGAGCATACATACTATATTACAGAAAACGATGCGCCAGAAGGATATATAAATCTATTAAAGGGTAAATTTATAAAAGTATATACTGAGCTAACTGGTGATGGTGTAGTAAAAATAAAAGACCAAGATTTCAATGTAGTTAAAGAGTATTTCGAAATATATGAAGGTGATATACAAGATATTAGTAGTGCAAAATTATTAGAAAAATCAAAATACAAAGATTTATATAATTCAATATCTATTGGTTTGAAAAATAATAATGGACTATATACATTAAATATTGGTGTTCAAAATCCAGAAAGAAATTATAAATTAGTAATTAATAAAAAGATTTTTGGAGAAGAAAATATAAACTTATCTAATACTAAATTTACTGTAGTAAGTGAATTTAGTGGAAGACATTCAGGATTAGTAACCGACAAAAATGGTAATATTTCATTTACAGAATATAAAGTGCCAGAAGGTACATATAGATACTTAATAACAGAAACAAGAACTGCAGGAAAACAATTCGTAAACATATTAGAAGGTAATGTATATATTGAAGTTATTTTAAAGGTAAATGAAGATGGAACAATAACAATAGTAGATGAAGAAGGAAATGTGGTAAATGACCAATATTACTTATATAAACAAAGAAAAGATTCTAATTTATTAGATAAGTTGGATTTTGAAGATACTGTTGCAGATGCATATATTAATGTATCAACAGGAAAAGATGGCAAAGTACCAACACTAAATGTATTTATAAAAGATCCTGAATTCTACAATTTTGAATTAATAAAGAAGGATAAAGATACAAATGAAAGAATGAATGGTGTTAAATTTAAATTAACAGTATTTGATGAAAAAGGCAAAAAGGTTAATTTAAAGGATGCAGAAACACTTGAAAACCTAGTACATGATACAATAGAAACTAAAAAGGTAAATAATGAAGATGGTGTAATTTTATTACCAAAAATATTAATAGAAAAAGCAGGAACTTATAAATTTGTATTACATGAAGAAAGTACAGATGGAATATTTGATCATTTATATAAGGCACATGAAAGCGATATAGTAGTTAATGTAAAAATTGTTGTAAAAAACAATGAATACATAATAGAAACACCATCTGTAACAAAAGGAAACAAATATGTAGATTTAGTAAATGCAAGTACATCTAAGTCACAAATAGCAAAAGTTGAAGTAACAAATGAAAGAATAAAAGGTTCATATAATTTAATAATTGATAAATTAGATAGTTATACAAACAAACCACTAAAAGGTGCAGAATTTGATGTATCAGTTGAAAAGGATGGAAAAGCATATGAATTGTATAAATCTACAGAAGATGTAAATTCAAAAGATGTAATTATACCAGGAAAAGTTACTGTAAATAGTGAGCTTATAATTCCTAATATAAGAATTGACAGACCAGAAACATACACAATTATATTAAAAGAAACTAAAGCTCCCGAAGGATATATGTTGTTAGATAATCCAATAAAAATTAAAGTAACAACAGCAAGAAGTGGACAATATGATGATGAAAAATATATAGTAGAATCTGTAGAGCTAACAGAAGGCGATAATTATGGACTAGTTACAGTAGATGGTGCAGATAATGAAATTGATGTAATTGCTAAAAACGAATACTTCGATTTAGCACTAAGAAAATCTATAACAACAGTTTCATATTCTGATAGTGAAGATTCAAAAATAACACAAGATGAAACAAAAGATAGAGTACCAGATGTTAAAACAGGCGATTTATTGGCAAATAAAACGACAACAGCTACATATAATCATGTTAAAAATTGTGTAAGAGCATATGTTTCTCAAGATGTTGTATTTACATTAAGAGTATACAATGAAGGTGAAATAGATGGCTATGCGCAAGAAATTACAGATTATTTACCAGAAGGATTAGAATTTGTTGAAGATGAATTCAATAATGAAAGAGGATGGAAATTAGATTCAGAAAATAAAAGAGTTGTAAAAACAACAAAATTATCAAAAGAGGAAAATGCTGAGAAGAATTTAATAAAAGCAAAAGATAAAGTAACTGGAGAATTAGATTATAAAGAAATTGAAATTAAATGTAGAATTTCAAAAGATGTTCCTGCAAAAACAGTATTAACAAACATAGCAGAAATAAGCAAGAGCATCGCAAATAATAGAACTAGTGAAACAATAGATAGAGATTCTGTAACAAATAATGTAAAAGTTCCAGAAACATCTAAGGAAATGTCTGATTACAATAAAGACAAATTAAGTGATAACAGAAATAATTATGTACCAGGACAAGAAGATGATGATGACTTTGAAAAAGTAATTGTTGAAGAATTTGATCTAGCACTAAGAAAATACATAACAGCCGTAAATGATGAAGAGCTATTAAAAGAGCATTCAAAAGAAGAAACAAAACAAGAGCAAGATGTTACATATGAAAGAGCACCAAGAGTAAATGTTGATTCATTGAAGGATGGCTCTAATACAACAGCAACATACACTCATACAAAAGAGCCTGTAGAAGTTTCTGTTGGAGATATAGTAACATATACATTACAAGTATACAATGAAGGAACAGTTTCTGGATATGCATCATTAATTAAAGATGATATACCAGAAGGATTAGAATTCGTACCATATGTAGATGGTGATGGAAGTATAAATGATACATATAAGTGGAAAATGGTAGATGAAAACAACCAAGAAGTAACAGATACATCAAAAGCAAAATATGTAATATCAGATTACTTATCAAAAGCAAATGAAAAAACAGATGAAGCAAACTTAATAAAAGCATTTGATCCAGATACAATGGATACATTAGATTCTAAATATGTAAAAATAGCATTTAAAGTAATATGCAAACAAGATTATCCAAAGATAATAGAAAACCAAGCTCAAATTGCAGATGATACAGATGAAAGTGGCAAACCAGTAACAGATAGAGATTCAACACCAAATG
>ENA-UOOD01000617-UOOD01000617.1-human-gut-metagenome-genome-assembly--contig:-CS67-NODE-617-length-42285-cov-8.044376_pt1 | contig 42285 bp, 37 predicted proteins | sample MGYA00242464_ERZ724011 | MGnify/ENA metagenome assembly ERZ724011 | reverse complement strand
CACCGTTGGTGATTACAGTTATACTACCAATGGCACCCTCGGTAATGGTGTTCGCGATGACACCGTGGGCCAAACTCCTGACCACAGCAAAATGAACGCTTATGGCGAAAATGGCTATCTGGGCAATGGGAACGATGGTGCCAACGGCAAAACGGTCGTCTTTGTTGGTAGCTCCATAACCAGCAACACTACCGGCTATACAAGCATCGATAATATCGGCACAAAACTGCTCCTTGCCGTACCGGCTTATACCAATGTTGTATTTAGCGGCATTACTTTCAATGGCGTGATCAGCATTGACTATCAGCTTTACACCAGCCCTTGGAGCCAGCTTGGCAAGGTGGACTTTGAAAACTGTACTTTTAATGGCATTATTGTAGGCGCTATGGCAACACAAAGCCTAGTGTTCAATAGTTGCCGTTTCAATAATTACACCAATACGACTGATGCCAACAATTCCAACCCCACTTGGATCAGACCTGCCTACGGCAACTGGACACCCGGTGATAACGAGGGTCAGGGTAGCGATTTCCGCTCCCTCACCAGCATTACCTTCACCAACAACAAGGTTACCAGCACCCGTCCTGTCAAGTTTGAGTTTATTTCTCAGTGGGATATTACTACAGCCATTACTGCTACCGATAACAAATTTAATATTTCCCCGCAGGATAGCGATACCAGCACCAAGAATGTTGGTTTGTACTTTGGCCCTCACCAGAAGACCAATGCGATAAAGCTCATTGTTGGCGGCAATACCAAGAGCGCAAATACCGCTGCCATGTATGTGATTCCCGAAGGCTGGGATAGCATTTCTGCAGATTCTTCCATCAAGAACAAGAATGGGGAAGAAATCAAACTTACTGATGTTATGGAGTGGAAGTCCAATAATCAACTCACTCTTGACCCCACTGGTAACGGCAAGGATGAGAACGCATCTACCGTCATCATCATCGACCGCCCCACCGAGGACACCCCCAAGACCGAGCCCGAGAAGAACCCCACCACCGGCGCCAATGATGTGGTCGCCGCCGCGGTCGCTCTCATGGCTGTTTCCGCTCTTGGCATGGCCGTCCTCGCCCGCAAAAAGTAATCCGTGATTCGCCCAAAAGCTCTCCCGCGCCGGGGGAGCTTTTGCTGTGCTGGCCGAGATGGCGGCGCTGCCTTCCGGCATTCCGCAGGGAATGGAAAGCAGAAATATTGTGGTGGGGCCGTTCCAGGCGCAAGCACAAAGCAAAAGCACCTTTTGTACGAGGCACTCGGAGTGTCAGAGAAGGTGTGGTAAAGAGATGCCCCCTCCGTAACTGGAGGGGGTATTTTACTGTGTAGTTTCTGTGTAGCCTATATGCAAAAAGACCGCAAGAAACAGCAATATTTGCAAAGGCTAAAAATGCTGAAAACCCGCATGAACAAAGGAAAAACCCGCATTTCTGCGGGTTTTTCTTTGGCGGAGATGGAGGGATTTGAATTATGGTTGGATTTTTTGCTGTGCCCAAAATGCACGGTCGATTTCGTTCAAACGGCTCCTTGCTTCATCGAGCATAGACTGGCGGATGTGGGTATAGCTATCAGTAACGGCATATGACGAGTGCCCCATCATTTCCTGAATTACTCTCGGGTCGATACCGGCTTCCTTGCAGTTGGTCGCGAAGCTGTGCCGTAATTGGTGAAAGGTCGTTGAGCACTGGACATATCCATGACCTTTGCGGGGTTGAGCCATACCGTGTCGGACGCAAAATGCCTGCCAGCCCTTTTCAACCTGATGGCAGCGCAGCAGCGTTTTCCCGTCAAAGGAAAAAACATAATCATTCGGATTGCCGACAAATTTTCCGGACAGACTATCCAGCATAACAACGCGCCTGATCCCGGCCTTTGTTTTGGGCTCCTTAATGTGAGGGGTATTGCCGGTAAAGTACACACTTTTTGATACATGCAAAATGTGGCGGGCGTTATCAATATCCTTGAACTGGAGAGCCAGGGCTTCACCTTTCCGCAGACCGGTACACTTGATCAGAAAGCCAAGCCGGGAGTACATATCCTCATTCCATGCTTCGGAGATTATTTTTTGATCCTTGGCAGGGGCCTCCTCTCTTTGTGCAGAGGGCCGGCCGGCGGTGCGGTATTTGGCGTCGGTAGGGTTAAATGTAATGTCGCCGCCCAGAATGGCAAGAGCCATCGTCTGGCTGATGAGCTGGCGGTGGGTAATGACAGTCTTTTTGCAAAAAGTTTTGCCGAGGCTATCAAGGAAAGCCTTGATCATTGCCGGAGTAATTCCCCCGACCGGAAGATCCCCAAAATGGTCAACACACCTTCGGAACGGAGACTGATAGCCGCGGACTGTGTTGGGCGCAAGCTCTCCCCAGGATTGCTTCAACTGCTCTGCATAAAAGCGATACACTCTCGTTTTGTCCGTGCCGGCTTCTGCTTTGTTCTTTGTGCTGCACCACGGGCAGCATACCCAGTCCTGGTGTAATTCTCTTTTGCAGGTCTTACAAATCATAATGATCACTCCTTATAAAGTTGTGCGGCTAATTATAAGGAGACTGTCATTTTTCGTCAATTAACTCGTAAAACAAAACATATCCCCGGCAGCAAGGTTGCACAACAAAATGGTAGGGCCGGTTCAATTCCGGATGCCGGGGTCCTTCACTGGCCACCCATAGGAGTGGCCCAATCTCTCTCTCTCTTTTGGAGGAGGGCCAGACAGTGGCCCTCCTTCCAAAGGCGAGAAAGCCAAAAGAAAGGGGCAGGACAATGTTATTTGAGGTTCTATTTGATGGGAAGGTAAGAGCGACCACTGAACATCCGGAATGCATCCCGGAAAGGAACACACTCCGGGAAATGGAGGGTGCGGGATATGCCTTCCGTGTAAACGGGAAGCGCTGCAAGGCAAAGGATGTCGCTGCCGTTACACAGGGATAATTATTGTTGTTCAAGTTGAACAGTAAGGAAATTACAGCGAACACATACAAGAAGGAGACCACCATGAAAAGGCACAAAAAGGTTCTGTTTGAGCAGATTAAGGAAGAACAACAGAGCAAGCGAAAAAAGAAACCTTCTGCGGCATACTACTTTGCAACAGATGCTGTTTGGAATATCTTAAAAGTTGTGCTGGTGGTGGTCGGATCCCTTGTTCTTTCGGTGGCGGTGTCGGTCATTGCCACAGCCATCAATAACGGCCAGGCGCCGGATGCAGCAGTATTATCATTCTGGGTTAAGATGAAGGAATTCTTTCATTCGCTATTCGGGAGGGGGATGACATGAATTTAATATACTATAACAGCTTTGCGGAGCATATGAGAAAAACCTACACATCGGACTGCAGCATCTATTTGGAAAGCCGTGGTGTGATGGAATTGATGGCCGGGGCAGAGCTCCCGGAACAGCTGCTGGAGCAGTACCTTGGGTACATCGGGCCAAAGTACATCGTTTCGGAAAGCCGGCTGCCGCTGATGGGAACGGATAGTGTTTTTTCTCGATTTGTTTTCTGCACCAAAGCGGGGCAGAGGAGATTGCTTGTTGTGCTTTCGACAGAACGCCGTGAGGCTTATGAGGGAGATATTACAGCAGAGATAATCAAAGATATTCGAGAGTTTAGAGAGGGGGTGGAGAAATGAGTGTTAAAGTAGTGGTTGCCGTCGGAAACAGGAAAATCGAACGGTGCATCGCCAGAATGGAAGCGATAGATGTTTTGACAACGGTGCGGAAAAGGGAGGCTGTTCTGGATGCGGTTATCAATTACAATCCCCATGCCGTAATTCTTTCAAGGGAATTAAGCGGCAAAACGGAAATGACGGATGTGATCCAGCGCTGCAGGAATCTGAAGGAACAGTGCCGGATTGTATTCATTTATGGGGAAGTCGATGCGGAATACAAGTATTTTTCTGATTTTCTGGTGCGGCAGGGGATCTACAACATCCTTACCGGTGCGGTTGATGAGGATCGGCTGGAGGATGCAATCGAACGCACATACACCGCGGAGGATGTTGTGGGGTATCAAGCGGGACCAGAAGAGGATCGGGAGCCCATACCGAAGCCTATTCCGGAGGTGCGGCCGGTAGCGGCACCGGAGCAGGAAAAAGAGCTGGAAATACTGCTGGTGGAAAAAATCGTCGAACGAGAAACGATCCAAACCAAGGTGCTTGGTAATGTTGTGATCGGGGTGGCAGCGCTTTACCCGCACGGCGGCAGCACGCACACGGCATTGGAGCTGGCGGCCTGCCTGCAACGGCTTAAAAAGGATGTTGGCGTGTTGACCGACCGGGAGGTTTTTCGTCGAGCCAAAGATTATTATTTGCTCAAAGAGAGCAACGGCTGCATTGTGTTGGAGGGGATCTCGATCTATACCGATGAAGCCCAGGCGCTGGGCTGCCACCGGGTGGTGATCCGGGACCTGGGGAGATTGAACGGCCACAACACCGAACAGTTTTTGAAGGCCAGCTGCAAACTGTTGGTGTGCGGAGTGTCGGCGTGGGAGATCGACACCTTGACGGATTATCTGCGCGGCAACAAGTATGCAGATACGATTGAGTACCTTTTATGGCCGGCAAATGAAGCACAGGCAAAGTCTTATATTAAGAACCTGCGGCAAGGGAAGTGCCGGGGCTATGCCGTTGCCTATAACCCCGATCCATTGATAAAGAATACAGAGAACACAAAGATGTTCCAAAAGCTGCTGCAGCCGCTGATGGATACGATATAGTGTGTGCTGTTTCTTTATTCCCGTTAGCGGAAATGCTTTTCAAATGAGTAATTCCGGGAATGCTAATTGAAATAAGGCGAGGATTGGCCGCTTGTTATTCCAAATTTGCTTGACAAATTGAAATAAGGGGAATATGATTAAGTTAGTATTCTGATCTTGGAAAGGGAGTGAAAGGAAAATGAACGATCGTGCCGGTTACTGGAAGACAAACCTATCCGGAGAAATGGCATACCAATCATTCGTGCCTTCTCCCCTGCCGCCGACGCCGCCCATCGAGATAAGCGAGGATATTCTTGAACAGCTGATTAAGGCGAATTCGCAGCTGGCCATCCTGGAGAGCGTGGCAACACGCATTCCCGATGTCGATTTGTTTGTCTCCATGTATGTGAGAAAAGAAGCGCTCATGTCCTCTCAAATCGAAGGAACACAGGCCACCCTGGAGGATGTTCTTGATCCGCTGATCGAAGACAATACAAACCGTAATGTTGCAGATGTTGTCAATTACATCAAGGCAACCGAGTATGCCATTAGGAGACTTCATGAGCTCCCGCTCTGCAATCGCTTGCTCAAGGAGACCCATGCAATCCTTATGGAGGGCGTCCGGGGGCAGGAAAAGAACCCGGGAGAATTCAGGTGTTCTCAAAATTGGATTGGCGGGAAAGGCAGCACGCTGCGGAATGCAAAATACATTCCTCCATCTCCCGATGACATGACGGAGGCGATGTCCGATCTGGAAAAATACATCAATGCCGATGATAGATTGGATGGCTTGATTCGTGCTGCACTGATCCACTACCAGTTTGAAACGATACACCCCTTTTTGGATGGCAATGGGCGCATAGGACGCCTGCTTATCACTTTATTCCTGATGGAGAAAAAGATCTTAACTACCCCGGCTCTATATATCTCATACTTCTTAAAAAAGAACCGTGTGGAGTACTATGATCGCATGACAGAGGTGCGGAGCAAGGGAAACTATGAGCAATGGGTAAAGTTCTTCCTGCAGGCCATTGCCGAATCGGCGAAAGATGCCATAGCGGCCATCGATGAGCTGACGGCCCTGCATGATAAGAATGTTGACCTTGTAGCCGGAATGGGGCGTGCTTCCAAAAATGCGATGCTCGTGTTTCGGTACCTGGAAGCAAACCCAATCATCGAAATCGGAAAAACCGCAGAAGCATTGGGGATTACCTTCGGGACCGCTTCCAATGTAGTAGAAAGGCTTTCCTCTGCAGGAATTTTGGAACAAACCACGACCGGCAGGAGAAACAGAACCTTTGCCTATAAGGACTATCTTGCTATTCTCCGCAAAGGCACATGATGAAAAGCCCCCCATTGAGGGGCTTTTCTGTTGCCCTTTTTCCAATAACATGATAAACTAAAGTCAGAGAAGACATAAAAAGAACAGGAGGTATTTACCATGAAGAAACTTATTGCAGTGATCCTGATTGTTATGCTGCTGCTTTGCTGCGCAGCTTGCGGCAAGAATGTTCCCGATATCGAGGATGAGCAGCACGGTACGAATGAACCGATGGGAAAGGAAGAGAACCCCGGGAAGGAAACCGGAACCACCGAGGTCACCCCGCCGGTTGAGGAGCAGAACCCCACAGACCCCGGTGAAGAGGCAAAAGAACCGGAAGAGACCAAGGAACCGGAAGAGGCGAAAGAGCCGCAGACGCCTGCCAAGGAGCCTGAAAACAAACAGCAGCAGAACCCCGGCCAGCAGCAGGGGCAGACCCAGACCGGCCCCAAGGATGGGGACATTAAGGAGGAGAACGGGCAGAAGTATATTTATGATAAGTGGCTTGGCTGGGGAATTTACAATGAACCAGGCACGGGAGGAGCGAGAGTCTGGGACGGCCCCGATGAGCTTTCCGGCAACAAGGTCGGCGTTATGTAATTCCCAAGACAACCGAATACCGGGTGAGCAAGCAGTCGCAGTAATGCGGCTGCTTTTCTATATCTCAAAATGAAAAGGAGACAGAAAGCATGAGGAAACGCATTTTATCAGCCCTGCTGGCTGTGATGTTTCTCTTTACCGGTTTGCCCGGCACAGCCTGGGCGGTCGGTGAGGGCAACATGGAGGCCGGCGGCGGCCAGACCGAGACCGTGACGGGAGACAGCTTCTGGAACGGCGATTGGGGCATCCGCTTCTGCGTGGTCGATGTGGCCAGTCAGACGGTGGTTTCCGCAACCTATGATGCGGCAAACAAGAGCTCCGGATACGAGAATTACAGACACTTTGGAAAAACAAACAAATTCGATTATCGGGGAGGTGCTTCCCTTTCATTCCAGCAAAGCGATTATTCCTGGGAAGATCCGGCGGTAACCATCCCTACCATTGTCCGCACAAGCGGTGCGCCGGATATCAAGGCGATCAAGGATTACTTTACCGATGAGACGGTCATCCGCTGGATCGGGGATGTGACCGGAATGGCATATGATACCCTGATCAGCGGTGACTACAAGCTGTTTATCGAACCGATTTTGTACTATACCTTTGATAGTCAAAAGTACGCGATGACCGCAACCGAGGCGGCGCTGTTTGACCGGGCTATCAATGGCTTGCTGCTGCGCACTATGGGTAATGCTACCCACCAGCAGCTGCCGCTGTCCCTCTATCTGGAGAAGAGCGACCTGGGCTTCTCCAAATGGTCCGGCGCCAAGACCGGCATCCAGAACGATACCAATATCATCAACTATCTCGGCATGGGTATTGTCAGCTTCATCCCGGAGGAGGAGCCCGAGCCCGGGACCGGCGGGGCCGGCGACGGCCCTACCGTCCCGATTTCCTTCCGAAAGACCGACCCGGAGAGATTTAATGCAGCCAATTACAATACCGGGCTTATTACCTTTGCTCCGGCATCCTCCAATTCAGCTGCTTTCGATAATATCTCCGGAGCTGTGATCGAGATCTCCGGCAATGGCACAGGCGCAGGAACCTACGAGCTGCCGTGTACGGTGGAGCTGGGGGAAGGCACCTTTACCGTGAGAGAGGTCACACCTCCCTATGGGTATCTCCTCAATGACGCATGGAGCGCAGAGATCACCGTGGAGGTGGAAAAGGACGGGGAAGGGAAACCCGTTGAGGGAGCCGAAGCAGAGGCGACCATTACCGTGTCCGGCGGCGGAGGCACCGATGGCATCTCCTACGCATCGGTTGAAGATTATCGGCAGCGCGGTCAGCTGACCGTTACCAAGGTCGATAATGAGACGATTTCCCTCAACCACAGCAACTACCGCACTCCGCAGGGTGATGCTACCTTTGCCGGTGCCGTATTCGAGCTGCGGGCAGCCAAGGACATATACCTGCCCTCCACCTGGATCAAGATCTACAGCGAGGGTGACCTGGTTGCAACTGCAGTGACCGGCAACGACGGCAGCTTTACCATCAACGGTATCGAGCAGGGTGTCTATACCCTGCAGGAGATCACACCGAGCGACGGCTATGTGTTCCAGGACGCCAAGGCGCGTGGGCAGATTTATACCATCACCAATGCCTATACCGGCAGCGGAACCAACATCCTTTCCTTTGATGACAAAGCGGCGGGCGATACCGGCAATAAGAACCAGTACGCCAACACCGTTATAAAGGCGGATCTGACCCTTACAAAGTTTAACGAAAACCGTACCGTTGAGAACGAGATGGACGGCAACGCCTATGAGATGAATAAGCAGCCTGCAGAGGGCGTTTACTTTGCGGTGTACCTGAACAGCAAGGCGGCCGCCGGCGGCAATCCCATCTATTCCACCACCGATGACCCTGCGGGCGATGGCACCTCCGGCAGCGCATCTACCGCCGGTTGGGGGTATCTCGACCTTGTGAACCATAACTTCTATTCTCCGCTGCCTGATGAATGGTTTAAGCAGAGAGATCTGGATGCCAATAATCCGCTGCCTAACGGCAATCCCAGCGTAGAGGAGGGGAGAGCGGAGGAAACCGACCTTGCAAGGATCTCTATGAAGGACCTTTACATGGTTCTGCGGACCGACAGCACCGGCCGGGCGACGACCCTTGACCCGTCCACTGTGGTTTACTGCAGTTGGGGTGAGCTGGGCAACTCCGCAGCAAACGGCACCGCAGGCATCGACTATCGGCTGCCTTACGGCTTATACACCGTAATCGAGCTGAACCCCTACGAGGGGCGCGAGCCGGACATGTTTGAGGTATTTATAGGCCGTGACCCGGAGGCAGAGCCTGCGACCGCACCCACGGAGACCAAGAGCGGGTCCGGCGAGGATTATCCCTATACCTCCGGTTGGTACGATTTCAATTACAATTACATTCTGGAGAACAAGGCCCTCAAGCAGACCGTTACTGTCCGCAAGACCGATGCACAGTCCGGTAAGACGATCCCGGCAGCCAACACGACCTATCGCATTTGGAGCTGGGACAACATCTCTGCCAACGGGGCAACCGAGCATCCGCTGCGGCCCTATACCAGGAAGATCGTCGCGGGGGACGGTACTGTAACGGCGGACACCGTTGTACCGCCTACTGTTTCGATGGATTACAGCAGCCTCACCATCGCCCCGGGAGAGAGTGCTGCGGCACCGGAGCTTTCCCTTGACTTTGTTGGTCCGGCAGCGGTTGTTCTCAAGGATGGAACAAAGGCGATCAGCTGGACAGCGGCAGAGCAGGCGGAGATCAAGACCGACTTCGCCAATGCTTACGCTGTTTACATCGCCGACGCCGGTGTGGCCAAGGCGGAGCAGAAGACCGATGGCAGCTGGTCGATAATCGGTGTGGCTGCCGGCACAACCAAATATAGCGTAAGGCTGCCCGGTGGGCAAGCCATCACCGGGACGGTGAAAGTAGCTGATGGGGCTGCAACCGCAACAAATAGCCCTGTAACCTGGAAGGTTGACGGCCACTGGATCCACCAGACCATCAGCTATCCCAACCCCCATACACTGACCGATTTCAAGACTGATGCAACCGGAACCTTTACCATGCCGGATTATCTCGTGTATGGGGATTATCTACTCTATGAGATCGAAAGCCCGGAAGGCTATGTTCAGGCGGAGCCGTTTGCATTCACCATCAATAAGAGTGATGCAAACAACAGCAAGATCTATCTGACACTGAACATCAAACAGGCGGATGTGCCGCAGAAGGCCCGGATCGTCTTTGAGAAGTCCGGCAATCTGCTGGTTGGCGCTGAAGCGTATAAGACCCTGCTTTCCTTGAATGGACTGAAGCCCCTTTGGAAGATCGGACTGCTGGCCGGAGGTACAACCTTTGAGGTGTACGCCGCGGAGGACATCGCCACCCCCGAGGGAACCGTGTACTATACCGCAGGGCAGCTTGTGGAGACCGTAAAGACCGACCGCACCGGTATGGCGCAGACCTCCGAGCTGGAGCTGGGCCATTATACCGTGAAAGAGGTAGCCACCACATGGGGCTATCTGACTGACGGTGAGCCGATCGATGTTGTGCTTGCCTATGCAGGCCAGGCGGTAACTATCTATCCGAAGTATCTGGAGGTCGAAAACATTCGTCAGAATGTCATCTTTAAGGTGCTCAAAGAAGCGGTAACCAAGAACGGCAACAAGCCTGCAAATGATGTCTACTTCGGGCTATACAATGCGCAAAGCATTTACGCTTCCGCAGATGAGGCATGGATCGTAATGCCGCGCAGCAACTTCATCATCAAGAAGGGCGAGACTGTGACCTTGGATATCGGGCTTTCCTCACTGATTGCAGATGAGCAGGTTACCGTGACGGTAGAAAAGATGGCAAACCCGGACCCGGCCGGTAAGCCCATTGAAGTGGCAAATGCAAAGAACCACGACAATCGAGTATTTGAACTGATCGGCACAGAGGTTGGAAGCACCACCTTCGTTGTTTCGGCGGCAGGGCTCTCGATTGAGGGAACCATCGAAGTGCTGGCGGAAGATGCAGAGCTGCCGGATCCGATGCCGGAGGCAAAGCCGGCCAGCAGTATGCAGGATGGGGAGAATACGCTGACAATGACCGTCGCACGGACCAACTACCGGTTGATTGCCGGGAAGCGCGTCGATGAAAGAACCGATAAGCTGGATGTGACCTTCAGTGAAGACGCAGCACAGGAATACTCGGTGCATGTGAAGGATAAGAGCGTTGCGGTTTACGATCCCGACAGCAGGTGCTTCTTCGGCGTTGCGGCCGGCAGCACCACCTTTACCGTACAAAACACAGATGGCCTTGTTGTAGAAGGCACTATCGAGGTCCTGGCGGATCCGGAGGCCGTTACCGGCGATGATTTGACCGGCCGGAGCTCCGGAGAGACCTCCACAGAGGCGGCTGCTCCGGAGACCGAAAAAGAAGACGGAGCCGGTGCACACACCTCTGAAGATGAGCAGGCCACAGAGAATACCGATGGCAGCCAGGCAGAGGAAGGATCTCCTGCGGAACCGCCTGCAGTTCCTGCAGAAGTGCCTGTGAAACTGCCTGCGGAACCGCCTGCTGTTCCTACCGATGCCGAGGGCGACGATCCGGAGCCGGAGCCCGTAATCCCTGCGGCAGAGATCCCGGCTGCAATTCCCGGCACTGCAACAAAAGAGAAGGAGGCAGTACTTCCCAAGGTACTTATTCCCGCAGACTCTTTACTGGAGGTCATCCGCATTAAGGACGGTGTCGGCACCTCTTCCTTGGACCTTCCCCTTGGCAGCTACTATATCCGGGAGCTGAAGGCACCGGCCAATTATGAGTATGATCCCGACCAGCGCTGGTACTTCCGGTTTATGTACTCACCTTTGGCCGGCACAACAGTTACGGTGACTGCAAACGGCGGCCATGTTATCGTCAACAAAACAGATGAAAGACCGCCGGTAATTATTATTCCGGAAGAAATTGGCCGCATGGAGCTGCATAAGCCCAAAGGCCCCAACTATTCAACCACAACAAACCCGGGGACCGGTGCCGGTGTGCCATGGGAAGAAGCAGAGCTGATCAGGGAAAGAAAAACAGAGGATGCTCTGATTAACACCTATGTTTTCACAAGTGACCGGGAGGACGATGAGCTGCAGTTGGCAAAGAAGATCTCCGATGGAGATGTGACCTGGAGACTGCGGGGCATCGATTATCTGCTGCTGCGCACGATCCCATCCGGGAAGCGCATCGAGGAAACCGTTTCCTTTGACTCGCTGGACAACAAGAGTGTACCGGAGACTTATACCGTGACGGTAGATGGAGAGGAGGTCATTCTTCAGCTTGAAAAAGCCGATTACACCGAGCATCGCAGCGAGGGCACGCAGGGCTACTGGAGCTGGGATCCGATTACCGTAACAGGTACGCTGTACGGCAGCCCGACAATGACGAAATACTATCTGGGCGATGAACTGATCCCATATAATGATAGCGCCCCGGTTATCGGCGGTTATGAGACTGCTTATCTGCAGTACCTCGGGCTTAATGCCGACAACTTCCGGATTAAAAGCGGAGCATGGAGCGGCGAGTGGGCGACAGGCAGCGATGGTCAGTCCTTACGCAATGTGACCTTCCGCTGTAGCCGGCTGACCTGGCACGAAGGCAACCCCGCAGTAACCTATTATTCCGCGGAAGCGGTCTACTCTAACGGACTGACTGACGGGCCGGAACGCTATGAAATCCAAGCAACTGCAACCTATACCCCTAGCAGGGCGGCTGTTGTGGCTGCCGCTGTTGGCGGAACCGGGGCAATCATTGTTTGCGCGTTCCTTTGGATCCGCCTTAACAATGCCCGCTTCTTCGATCCGGATGGTCGCCCGATCGGCAGAGGCCGTGTCAAGCGGACCAGAACGGCCGACACGGTTCTGATCGGTAAAGCAAAGTATAGGCTCGTTGAGATTGAGGAGGATCGCCTTGATGAGGAGTAAGCTGCACAGAGGAAGGACCGGAACGGTAAAAAATATTGTCTTCTTCGTGAAAATAATGTAGAATAGGAACGAAAGGACGACCAAACGGTTGGCGGCGCCCCTTTTTCTGTATCTTCGGGGGCAGCTTCTTTGTGGTGCAATCGTAGAGACAGCAAAAAGAAGCAACCGCCTCGTCTCCAAGCATGCGGTTACTTCTGTAACACTATTGGGGACTACCGTCACCGGCCGTCCTTTCACCCTTATTGCAGCGCATCCGTTTTCAAAAGTCAACATAGAGAATAACCCATGATATGAGAGGCCTGCCAGCCGGAAAACACCCGATTGGCCGGCCCTTTTCTTATGCCGAAGCAAAGGATGAAAGGATGTGATGTAATGCCCGGAAAAGGCTATCGGGTGGATACGGATTTTAAGCTGCGGCCGGACCGCAGAAAGAAGAGAGCAAAGGCGGCTTTGGTGGCGTTGGCTATCATGGTGCTGCTGGAGGGCTATCTGTTCTTACACTATCTCTCATGGCTCGGCAAAACCGGAGAGCCCCCCGGCATTGTGGCGTTTATGACCTCCATGGGGGCACTGTTTACCTTCTTCCCGACGGTTCCTCTGTTCTCTGCGGATACATGGAGAGCACTGGGCCGGATGTACCTTGCCGGCCTGCCGGTGATGGCGTTGATCCTTGGCTTTTTCCTGCTTTCCACCAAGCGCCTGGATCCCTTCCGCGGCGTCGAGTATGGCTCTGCCCGGTGGGCAAGCGGGGAGGAGCGACGCGCATTTTCCAACCCCGATCATACGATCCCTGTGGCAGAGGGGCTTTATGTTGACCCCCAAAACAATGATCTGAAAAACCTGCATGAGCTGGTGGTCGGTGATACCGGTGCCGGAAAGAGCTTCCGCGTCGTTATCCCGGATATGCTGCAGATGACCGGCAGCTATGTGGTCGCCGATGTCAAGGGAACGCTGTACCGGCAGACAAGGCAGGTCATGGAGGATAACGGCTATAAGGTGCGGGTATTAAACCTCAAGGACCTGCGATACTCCAACTGTTTTAATCCACTGGAGTATTTGGAGCGAGAGGATGAAGTGATGGCTTTGGTGGACACCTTTGTCTTTAACAGCCGCACTGACGGAACCGGGCAAGGTGATCAGTTTTGGGAAGACTCGATGGCCATGCTCCTGACCTCCGTACTCACCTATCTGGTACAGACGGAGGGGGAAGAAAAGACCTTTGCCAGGGCACTGGAGCTGATCGGCGGATTGGTTGTTATTAAGGGGGAGATCATGCCGTTTTCCCCCTATGAGATCCAAATGAGGATACTGGAGGCGACCGACCCCGGCAATGCTGCATTGACATTCTATAAGCAGTTTAAGCAGGCCCCTGCCGAAACGCTGCAGTCCATCCTGATCTCCACGACCAGCAGGCTGCGGCTTTGGAATATCACCGATGTAAAGGTCCTGACGGCAAGAGATGAAATGGATATTGACGGGCTGGTGGAGGAAAAAACGGTCCTGTACCTTGTGCTGCCGCCACAGAACCGTACCTACCGTGTCATTTCGGCCATGTTCTTATCAACACTGTTTTCCTACATCCAGCGCAAGGCGGAGCGTGAGGGCGGCGGCAAGCTGCCGGTGCCGCTGGCGTTACTGTTGGATGAATTTGCGAACCTTGGCAAGATCAACGACTTTTCCACCATCCTGACACTGGTGAGGTCCTACGGGATCCGAGTGGTACCGATCATTCAGTCGGTGCAGCAGCTTGAGCATAACTATGATAAAGATGAGGATACGATCGTTTCAAACTGTGCGATCTATAACTATCTTGGCACCAACAGCGTCAAGACCCGTGAGGATTTGGTTAAGCGCCTTGGAAAAACCACCATCACCGAGGAAAACAGCAGCCGGAACACCGGCGGGAAGCAAGGCGGCGGTTCTCTTTCTGACCGCGGTGTGGGCCGGGAGCTGCTGACCGTCGATGAGCTGGCGGTGATCGATGCGGAAAACAAAAACTCTATTGTGCTGATGGGCGGCCGCCCATTCTTCTGTGAAAAATTCCGGACACAGAAGCACCCGTTGTTTTCCCGGATTGGTAACGACATAAAAGGCAGCGCCGGTTATGCGAATAACCGATCTATTGAGGAGGATTATGCCCGGCTGGCGTTGCAGCACCGGGAACAGTACGAAAAAGAATGCCGAGGGGAACAGCTGATGGAAGCGGGATTTGCAGAGGGGCTGAAGGAGGTCGAAGAAGGCGGGAAGGCACAGGAGCTCGGAGTGAGACCTCCGCTGACGGTGCAGCTGCTGCAGCAGCAGCGGGAGAGAAATAAACAACAAGGACCGGAACAAACAAACTATCAAAGACAGGAGGAAAGCAAACATGAGTATTCGGAGAATAACCTTTGGCGGGAACTTGACGGCTGATCCGGAGGTACGGCAGGCGGGAGGAAATACGGTCTGCAACTTTTCCATTGCCTGCGATGACTACCAGGGTGGCCAGGAGGTCACGGATTTTATTGACTGTGATGCGTGGGGAAAGGTCGGGCAGTCTATTGCCGATAACTTCAAAAAGGGCAGCAGGATCTTCGTATCCGGGGCTTTTGGCTGGCAGCGCTATACCACCACGGAGGGCGAAAAACGAAAGGCTTTCCGGGTGCGTGTGACCGACTGGGAATTTGCAGGATACAAGCCGAAGGAGGGCACCGTGGGAAACGAGAGTAAAAAAGGTGGTGAATAACAATGTATCTGGATCAGATCACCAATGACGAGCTGGCCGATGTCGGCCGGTTGACGGAAATGACAATCCGGGCCGGGATGACGGTGATGAGAACTGTTACCCAGTACAAGGAGCGGCAGATGGCCGAGCTAACCGCCGAGCTGAAGGAGTATCGGCTGGCCAATCCGCTGTTGCCAAAAGGAGATATCTCCGATCTCTCCTACTTCTGGGCATCGGACAGCCTGCCAAAGCAGACAGTGCAGGAGATGCCGGGACGGATCAAGGAAAGGATGGAGGCGTTGCTGGCAGGGCTGGAGAGACAGGGGATCGTGCTGGCCGGAACGGACAGCTGGACGCTGACGGAACCCGGGCGGAAGGTCATCTATGACAAAAACTTCGTTCAGGATGCCCTCAAGGCGGATATCGAATATGCCGGAAAAGTACAGCAGGCTGCCGGGCAGAAAGCACCCCTTCTGCAGGATGCCGGAGGGGAAACGGTCTGGAGGAGCACCGGGGAAGAGCTACGCAGGATCAAGGAGACTGCAGCCGGGAACCCCAAGGAGGCAATGAAGGCCCTCCAGCAGATTGCTCGTGCGCTAAAGCGTGACGAGAAGCTTTGCGGCGGAGAGCTGCAAACGGCCATAGACCGCACCATGAGGGAAATTGTTGTGGAAGGGAAGCCGCCGGCCGAGACCATTGCAGCACTGACTGAAACGGTTGGCCACTCCGCCGATGAGCTGCTGATCAACTTTAACGACCTTACAATGCGCACGGAAAACGAGATCCGCAGGGAGGCGGTCAAGGCAGCAGCTGCCGGCGCAAAAGCTCCTGCCGTTGCTGCGGCTCCGATTATTGCCGCTGCCGGGGCACTGGCAGACGGCGTACAGAAGGCGGAGCGGCAGATCACCAGATAGGAGGCACCGTCTATGAGAGTTAAGCTGCTGAAATTGGAGCTGCAGGACGGCTCCAAGGTGAAAGCGACGGCGGATATCCAGCTGGGCAGCCTTTTGGTGATCCGGGGCGTTAAGCTCGTGAGAGTTGACAGCGGCCGCCTGGTGGTTTATATGCCATCCTACCCGGAGGGGAAAAAGTATTTTGCCGCCGTTGAGATCAAGGACCTGAATGTTTTGGCGGAGATAGAGACCCTGCTCCTTGGGGCCTACCCCAAGCTGGCACAGGGCAACAGAAAAGAGAAAAGCAAGTAACCAAAAGTGCAGATGCCCGAAACCCATTGCTCGATCAAGGCTTTCGGGCAAGCTGCTGTTTCAGAAAAGGAGAAATAACTATGGATATGACTCAACCCAAAGCTCTGTTCGACCTGCTATACAGTGTAATTATCGGAATTATCGGCATGGCCGGTGTTTTGTACGGCGGCTACTCCATCTGGGATGGCTTTACCAACGACCAGCCGGAAAGCAAGAAAAAGGGGATAACGATCATACTGGTTACGGTTTTCGTAATTATCTTCCTCTTTGCAGCCAAGAACTTGATCCTGGGGATGGTGGGGATCGAATGATGCGATCAGCAGTAAGATCCGTTTTGGCCGTTCTTGTGGCCATGCTGCTCCTTTGCAGCATGGCCCTTGCCGTTGGGGGAGGGGTTGCCGGGGCCGGCGCCGCAGCAGCCGGCAGCATTACCGGGCAGACGGCTGCACCTTCGAAGCCGCAGCCTGCCGAGACCAACCAACCATCGGCGGCGGTGGCGGAAAGCCCAACGGAAGCAGGAAGCGAAGATGCTTCGGATGACGGGGAAACCTCGAACGGGGGGATATTTGCCAGAATAGCGGAATTCTTCCGGACTTTGCTGGAGCCGAGAAAGGACTCCGGCGAGATGGTGGAGAAAACCTTCGGCGAGATACGAGATGCGATCAATTTCGGCTTCAACACCGTGGAGAACACCTTGCGGGATAGCGGTAATTTCCCGTTTATTGACGGCTCTGCGGTAGTAGGCGCTATTGCCAATGTGATGCTGCCGATTGGCCTTCTGGTGTTCCTTATCTGCTGGAGCCTGCAGGTCATGCGCTCCGGGCTGGAGCTGGAATTATATGAAGTGAAGCATTTCATCAAGATGGGTATGGAGTTCATTGCCGGACTGCTGCTGGTCACGATTGCCCCGCAGATCTGCAAATTGATCACAGCGATCAGCGATAACATGGCGTCAAGCCTGTTGGATACGGTCAGCATCCATTACGCCGATATAGCAGAGACGCTGCCCAGCACGGATATCGGAGACTTCGCTTCCAAGATCCCGATCATCGGAGTGCTGGTGCAATGGATCAATTTCCTTTGGTCGCTGCCCAGCATTTTTATGTATAACATGATCGTGATGATTACCGCGGGGATCATGCTGTTTTCGCTGGGGATCCGGATTATTAAGCTGACGATCTATCAAGGCTTTGCACCGTTGTTCATTGCCGCCGGGGCCAACCAGGATACCAAGCGGTTCTGCATCAACTTCCTCGCCAGCTACATCCTGCTTTCCCTGCAGCTTGTGGTTATGACGGTGGTATATGCCATGTTCCGCACTTCCTTTGCGGCATACCTGGCGAGCGCCGCCAGCATAACAACATTCAGCTGGAAGGGCTTCTTCACCGGCGGTATCTTTATGATCATCTATGCCGTCATCATGGTGAAGTCTGACCGGCTGTTTGACAAGGTGCTGCATTAAGGAGGGGGGAGCTATGAAAGTAACACTACCGAAGGACATCAACAAAACACAGAGGAAGGTAAGCCTTCGCAGCTGGATCACGCTCCTCATCGGGGCAGCGGCACTGCTGGGGCTTTTCTTTTTGCTCCGGCTGCCGGGGCTGCCGCCGGTCCCCTGCCTGCTTACCTGCTGCGTGCTGGCTGTACCGGTGATCCTGCTGGCATTTGGGACATTGTCCGGGCTGGAGCTTACCGTGATCGTCGGGCGCCTGTGGCGGGATCTGATTTATAACGCCAACCGGCGGCCGTTCCAAAGGAGGGATTAACGCTTGCTGCCAAAAAAGAAAAAACCGACCGTGACGGTCGTGGAGAACAAAGAAAAAGGGAACAAGAAGAAAACCCGGCGAGTTGTACGCAATACCGCCCAGGATACCATTCCGTATCTGGAGCAGTACGAAAACGGGCTGTACTTAATCGACCGGGAGAAGGGGCTGGGGCGCTATGCGGTCATCTGGCACCTCGGCAACACCGACTATCGGCTGCTGAAGGATACCGAAAAGCAGAAGCGGCTGGACGCTTATAGTGCCGTATTTAATACATTGCCGCCGGATATCCACTATGAGGAGACATACATTAACCTGCCGGTTGATGAAAGGGCCATCCGGGACGCGATTCTTCCGCCGCAGGACGAAGAGGATATGACCGAGTTTGAAAAGGCATGGCGCAAAAACCAAGCCGGCTTTGCGGATCGGTTTGCTATGCAAATGACCCGCACCGAGATCTATCTGACGCTGTCGTACCGTGTGCGTGCCAAGCTGGATAATGCGCTGGCGATCCTGCTGGCCGCCGGTGAACGGATCCAGGCATACCTCTCCGAGCTGGGGGTGACGATGGAGCCGGTTTCCGTCAAGCAATCCTTATGGCTGCTTCATGCCATCTACAACCCCTATGAGGAGGACACCTTTATCCTTCCGCCGGACATCTACCGCAAGGGAACAAAAATCCGTGACTACATTGCCCCCAGTGCGTTTCACTTCAAGCCCAATCACACCGAGCTGGGCGGTTACTTTAACCGGGTGCTGTTTGTGAATGGCTACTCCAACTCTCTCGATGACGAGTTTATTTCCTCACTGATGGACAACCGCTTTAAGGTCACCGTGGCCAAGCATGTTGACCATGTGGATAAGGAAATCGCTTTTCAGCAGATCAACGCCCGGATGCGGGCCCTGGAAAGCGACCGTCAGACCCGCAACCAGCGCAATGCCCGCAACGGCACCAACTATATTCCGTTCTTTCTGCAATCCCAGATCGATGCCTGCCGCGGTATGATGAAGGATCTGCAGGAGGCGGAGGAACTGTTCCGGGTAGGGCTGTATATCAGCATTTCGGCACACAGCATGGAGGAGCTGGAGGACATCACCAAGGTCATTATCGGTGCCTGCCGGCAGCATCTGGTCAGCGTGAAGCGTGCTACAATGCGTCAGGAAGAGGGCTTGGCATCCATCCTCCCGCTGGGGCAGGATCGGCTGCAGCTGGCACCCTACATGATGACCAGCGGCCTTTCGATGCTGCTGCCGTTTACCTATGCGTCTGTCAGTCAGCCACATGGACTGTATTACGGGAAAAACACCTTGTCCGGTGCACCGCTGATCCTCGACCGTAAGGAGGCCAAGAACGGTAACAGCTTTATTATCGCGAAGCCCGGCGCAGGGAAGTCAATGCACGCAAAAATAGAGATCAATAATGTGCTGTTCTCCACCCACATGGATCAGGTCATCGCGATCGATCCGGAACGGGAGTTTGTGGAGCTGTGCAGGGCACACGGCGGTACTGTGATCCGGCTGGCACCGGGCACCGAGAGCCATATCAACCCCCTTGATGCGGGACGGGATAACGGCAGGAACGAGGACTTCCTGCTGACCAAGGCGGATATGCTGCAGTCGCTGCTCGCGGTATTTAAGGGCAGCCGGCTGACCGCTGCCGAAAAGTCGCTGGTGGACCGCACCCTGCGGGAGGTTTATAAGCCCTATGTTTCCGGCGGATACCGGTCGGAGGATATGCCTACCCTCCGGGAGTTCTACAATATCATCAAAGAGAACGATCAGCCGGAGGCCAAGGACCTGGCACTGACGCTGGAGATGTATGTGTTCGGTACGGTGGACCTCTTTGCACACCCCACCAATGTGGATATGCGCAATCGCTTCATTGTGTTTGATGTGCGGGATCTCGGCGCCAACCTTAAAAAAGCCGGGATGCTGATAGCATTGGATTATATCCAAAACCAGCTGATTGCCAACAAGGAGGCAGGCATCAATACATGGCTTTACGCTGACGAATTTCACCTGTTTTACAGTGATAACGAGGACGAAAACAGTGCCGGTATCTTTTTTGAGCGTGTCTTTGCCCGCTGCCGGAAATACGGCGGCCTGGCGACCGGCATCACACAGAATGTCACAAATGTTATGGCGTCCCAGTCGGCACTGTCCATGCTGCAGAACTGTCAGTTTGTTGTGCTGCTCGACCAGGCGGGAGAGAACCTGCGGCAGCTCATTAGTCTGTATGATCTTTCCGATCAGCAGGCAGCACAGATCACCAAGGCAAAGAAAGGCGAGGGCCTTTTGATCTACAATGATCTCCCCATTCCATTCAGCAACATCTATCCCAGGGATAACATCGTCTATGACGCGTTGACGACTGATTTCAGGGATAACCAAGCACAGCTCCAAAAACGCCGTGAGAGCGCAAATTTGACGGCTGTGGAGCGTTTTAAGGACGACAATCAATAGCCGATAGAACCGCATGTTTTCGTGCGGTTCTTTTTATTTTCAGGAGGAACACCAATGGAAATCTGCCGTGTTGTTAAAACCAAGGACTATACCGTGATGAGCAATTATCATCTTCGTGACCGCCGCCTGTCAGCCAAGGAGATGGGACTGCTGTCCTTTGTGCTTTCGCTGCCGGACGACTGGGACTTTACGATCCGGGGGCTGATCGGTCTGATGAGGGACGGAAAGGACAGCATCTACGGCGCCCTTCGTAATCTGGAGGCGTTTGGCTATGTCCGGCGCAGGCAGCGCCGCAATGCCAAGGGGCAGCTTTCCCGTGTGGAGTATTCCTTCTTCGAGCAGCCGCAGACTGCCCCGCAGCCGCCGGAAAAGCTCGAAATTCCGGCTTTTGTACCGCGTGCGGAAAATCCGGAAGCGGTGCCGGAGGAAGCGGCGCCGGAGGCTGATAATGCACCGCATACGGAAAACCCGGAAGCGGTGGACTCACCGCATACGGAAAATCCGCATGCGGGAAACCCGTCGCAAAGAAATACTAAATTAACTAATAATATTCTCTCTTATAGTAGTAATCTATCTATCCTGGTTTCTACCACTAACCCAGCCGGCATCACTGACGGACAGACGGATGATGTCATAACGGACAGGGAAGAAGAAAAGCCGGTCAGCTTCGCCCAGGCGGTTCGCTGGGTGAAGGAGCATTCCGACGATGTGGGGCGGCAGCACTTTGAGCAGGGGACTGACGGCGACCGGGAGTATCTTGCATACCGCGGCACCGTTGAGGCTCTGGCCGGGCTGCTGATCTCCCGACAACCATGGGAGGTAAACGGCATTCCGGTGACGGCAGACGAGGTCTGGCAAAAGGTGCAGGAGGTAATCCGGGCAGACGATACGCTGTATTTCCTGCTGCGGGATACCGCAGAACGCTTTGCAAAAGCAATCGCGGAGATCGAAGTGAAAAGCCGGCAGGGCTATCTGCGGAGCTGCCTGTGGAACAACCTGCAGCTATGGGTACTGGAATATTATTCTGCGATCTGAATCGAAAGGAGCAAAAACAACATGAAAACAATAGCGATGCTGAACGCCAAGGGAGGAGTCGGCAAAACCACCTCCGCACTCTGTTTTGCGGATATTCTGGCAAGGGATTATGGCAAGCGGGTACTGGTTATAGATCTCGACGCCCAACGCAACACCGGCAGCCAGCTGGGAGCCGGCGGCTGCGAGATCGGGGTGGATACCCTGCTGCTGGATAAGGACGCAGATATTCGGGAGCTGATCCGGCACACACCGTTTGAGCGCATTGATGTGCTGCCCTGCACGACCCGGCTGGAGGAAGCCAACCTCAAGGTACTGCTGGACACCTCCTCGGTGCAGCAGTTCCGGCTCAAGCGGCATCTCCGCAGGGTCAGCGGCGATTATGACTACTGCATCTTGGATTGCCCCACGGCGATCAAGAATATCAGCACCATCAACGGACTTGCCTTTACCGACGATGTACTGGTGCCGCTGACCGCCGATGATTACTCGCTGCAGGGCCTGACCGACATTGTGGCGGTCATCAACGATGTGAAGGAGTATAACGACGAGATCGATCTGCGGGGCTGCTTCATCACCCAGTGGGAGAATAACAACTGCCACAAGGCGGTAGCCACCCAGCTTGCCGATGCACTCGGTAATCGGGCTTATAAGACCCACATCCGTAAGGCGGTAAAGGTCAAGGAGGCGACCTTCACGCCCGGCAGCCTGATCGATTTCGCCCGAAACTGCACGGCAGTACAGGACTACCGTGCGCTGGTCAAGGAATACCTGGAGGAGGACTAAACAATGGTTTCACTGAACGGATCCGGCATCAACGGAATTCTGAATACTGCCTCCGGCAGCAAAATGAAGATCACATCGGTGCCGATTGAGGACATCGTCCGCAACGAACAGAACGAATACAGCATTGAAGGGATCGACAGTCTGGCAGCATCGATCCATGATGTCGGACTGCGCCAGCCCATCGAGGTCAAGCGGCTGCCGGACGGGACTTACCAGCTCATCGGCGGCGAACGCCGGCTGACTGCGATGAAAAAGCTGCTGGAGGAAGGGGACACCCGCTGGCAGATGGTGCCCTGCGTGGTCAGTAACCCTCCGGAGCTTGATCTCCCCATCAGCGACGAGCTCAAGGAGCTTTATGCGCTGACAACGACGAACGCCGAGCAGCGCAGCAAAACAGACCACGACAAGATGCTGGACATCCAGGCCATGCGCAGGATTTACACAGCCCTTAAAGATGCCGGATATCCCTTGGCCGAGTATCAGCGGTCCTTCATTGCGACAAACCTCAACATGTCTGAAAGCCAGGTGCAGCGTCTGGAATACCTTGACGGACACCTGAATGATGGCTTTAAGCAGCTGATGGCTGCAGAGAAGCTGCCCAGCACGGTTGCAACAATGATATCCAAGCTGCCGGAGGAGGATCAGGCGGCGCTGCTGCAGCGGCAGAGGGAGGACCCCACAGCGTTCAACACCGGCACGGTGATGACTTATCTTCGAGAGAAGAGCAAGGCAGCTGAAGAACAGGCAGCAACAGATGACACCGGCGCTGAACTGACCGTAGGAAAGGACTTTATTGCGGAGATCCGGCAGCAGGTGCGGGATATTGATTTCCTGCTGTCCAAGGGGGATCGTCGGATCCAAAAAGGGCGCAGCGCCAAGCTGCTGCGTCTTCAAAAGCAGGTCCGGGAAAAACTGGAGGACATGTTTGAGGTGATCGATCTGGGGGTGAAAAAATGAAACTGCTCATTGCAGAAAAACCCTCCGTAGCGCAGGAAATAGCTGCGGTAGTCGGCGCCGACAAAAGGCATAGCGGCTACCTGGAGGGCAACGGGTGGCTGGTCAGCTGGTGTTATGGCCACTTGGTCGAGCTGGCGGACCCGTCTGCCTACGACCCTGCCCTCTGTAAATGGGAATTGGATGCGCTGCCCATCCTGCCGGAGCAGTTTCGAACGGTTGTCGGCCAAAGTACAAAAAACCAGTTTGAACGGATAAGGGGACTGATGGCGCGGACCGATGTAACAGAGCTGGTGGAAGCGACCGATGCCGGGAGGGAGGGCGAGCTGATCTTCCGGCTGGTGTATGACAAGGCCGGCTGCAAAAAGCCCTTTTCCCGGCTCTGGTTGTCCTCCCTGGAGCAGTCAGCGATCCGGAGAGCGCTGGAGGCGAGGAAGCCCGGAAAGGACTATGATCTGCTGTATGAAGCGGCAAGATGCCGCCAACAGGCCGATTGGATGGTCGGAATGAACCTGACCCGTCTGTACTCCAAGGTCTATGACCGGCGACTGCCGGTGGGCAGGGTGCAGACACCAACGGTAGCACTGGTGGTACAGCGGGATCGGGAAATCGCAAACTTCCAGCCGGTCAAGTACTATGTTGTCACTGCCGACTTTGGAGGCTTTTCCGGGTCGGCTAAAGTTCCCACCGAACGACAGGCCGAGGAATTGATGGAGCGCTGCCGGGGCGCCGACGGGTATGTGACCCGCGTGACCGAGAAAGCAGTCGTCAAGAAGCCTCCGGAGCTGATGGATCTGACCGCCCTGCAGCGGGAAGCCAACCGGCTGTGCGGATATACGGCACTGGAAACACTGGATACGCTGCAGCAGCTCTATGAAGCAGGGCTGGTTACCTACCCCCGCACGGACAGCCGGTATATCACCGAGGATATGCGACAGACGGCAGAGGAGCTGCTGAAAGAGCTGGCCGGGTCCGGGCTGCTGCCGGCAGACCATCAGCATGATATCGGGAGGGTAGTCAACGATGCCAAGGTGACAGATCACCATGCGCTGCTGCCCACCGGGGAGGTGACGCCGGAGCGTATGGACAAGCTCAAGGGGCAGCAGCAAGACATTTTGAAGGTCGTTATTTCCTCCTTTGGACGCGCCACGGCGGAGAACTATGAATATACCGCAACAGAGGTGCTGCTGGATGTGGAGGGGGAAGCCTTCAAGGCACACGGGCAGATGGTCCGGGAAAGCGGATGGCGTGACTTTGATGCGGATTTACGGCGCCGGCTTGGGATACAGCAAGAGGAGAAAGATCAGGAAGACCTGCTGCCCCGGCTGCATGAGGGGGAGATCTATCCGGTGCAGGCGATGCACACGGCAGAAAAGCAGACGCAACCGCCCAAGGCATACACCGAGGACACCCTACTGGGAGCGATGGAGCAAGCCGTCAAAAGGATCGATGATAGCGGAGAAATTCCCGATACCGCCGGGCTGGGTACGCCGGCAACCAGGGCCGGCATCATCGAGAGCGTGATCCGCTCCGGCTATCTCCGCCGCACCGGAAAGCAGATCCTGGCGAATGACATGGGGAAAACGCTGGTTGAGGTGGTGACCGAGGAGCTGCGGCAGCCGGACCTGACGGCAAGCTGGGAGCGAAGCCTGTCCGCCATCCAGGCCGGAACGCTGGCACCGGAGACCTTCATGGGGGAGATCAAGGCATTCCTCCGCAGCCATGTAGAGGCTGTAAAGCTGTTCCATGACCCGGCCGAAGCAAGGGACACATTCCAACGCACCGAGAGGCGCCGGGCAGATATGGGGATCTGTCCCTGCTGCGGAAGGATCGTCCGGGATTACCCGAAATCCTACGCCTGCGAGGCGGTCAAGGATGGAGAGTGCGGATTTGTAATCTGGAAGAAGATCGCCGGGAAGGAGATTACCCCGCTGCAGGCACAGCAGCTTATTGCCATGGGAACGACGGATCTTATTAAGGGCTTTGTCAGTACCCGTACCGGAAAGAAGTTTGACGCCAAGCTGGTGTTAGACGATAACAAGGAAACAAGATTTGAGTTTGCGCAGCAAACCGCAAAAAGGAGGTAATGAAAATGACCATCGAAAAGAAAGAAACCGAACTGACCGAATTCTTGAAGTCCATTCCGGAGGACCCGATGCCGGAGGAGATGTGGGAGGACGCCCCCTGTGCCACAACTGTTTATGATGCCGATGGCAATATTTTGGAGGAAAGGGAGGTTATCGATGATGGATACCATTGAGAAACGGTCAAAGAACAAAACCAGGGAACAGCTTGCGGAGATGTTTATAAAATCCCTGGATGAGCAGAAGCTGCCCTGGTATGCTGTGTGGAACACCCACCCGCAGCAAAACGCCGTCAGTGCAAAGCCCTATCGCGGGATCAACGCTTTTCTGCTGTCAATGGTGGCAGCAGCCTTTGGCTATGAGGATCCCCGTTGGTGTACCTTTAACCAGGCCAAGAAAAAGGGCTGGAGTATCAAGAAGGGCGCCAAGGGTGTGCCGGTGGAGTTCTGGAGTGCAATCAATATCCGCACAAAGGAGGTCATGGATTTCCGTGAGGCGGCACAGAAAATCAGGGACGGAGAGGCAGAACAGGGAGATTTCCGGTATTATAATCGCAATTTCCATGTTTTCAACGCCGCCCAGATCGAGGGAATGCCGGAGCTGAAACGGGTGACGCCAACGGCGGATATCGGGCTGATCCGCCAAAACCGGGATACCCTTATCAAGAATATGGCGGTCGGGTTTGACGGTAACGGTGCTGACTGCCATTACTCTCCTGCGCAGGACAAGATCGTTATGCCGCCGGAGAGCGACTTCCGGGATACTTACGGCTATATGTGCAGCTTCCTGCACGAAGCCGGCCATGCCACGGGAGCGCCCGGCCGGCTGGGGCGGGGCTTTGGCTCCACACGGGAGGAATATGCAATCGAGGAGCTGCGTGCGGAAATCGCATCGGCGATGACCTCCCAGCAGCTCGGTATTCCGCTGACCGAGGAGCAGATGCAGAGCAACCTGGATCTGCATAAGGCATACATCCAGGGCTGGGCACAGGCGATCAAGGATGCGCCCAAGGTACTCTTTGACGCCATTAAGGATGCCGAGCAGATCAGCGATTACCTCATCGATAAGGGCGAATTCCGGCAGGTGATCGAGGCGGAGCAGGTCAAGGAAGCGCAGGAGCCGGGAGCCATGGAGGAAGCTTCCCGCGATCACGGAGAAGAAACCGTTAAGCAGATCACCGTGCTGGTGGTGGAGCCGGGGAAGGTGCCTTATACCAAGGAGATCGGCGATGACTGGCGGGCGTTTCAGGCGGAGGTCGGCGGGACATTTCAGATCATTTACCCCGGCTATGATCCGGTCGGACTTGTCTGCAATGACGACGGCAAGCTGCTGGGGCTGCCGTTGAACCGGGGCCTGCTGGATGATGACGGAGAGCTGTACGATGTTGTTGCCGGCACCTTTTTCCTGGTTGGCCTCGGCGGAGGCGGTACCACCGTGTCTCTGACGGACGACCAGATTCGCAAGTACGAGCAGCGCTTCCACGATCCGGAACAGTTTATCAGGGTTAATAATAAGCTGGTCAGCATCCCCAGCAGCAAAGACCCCGACCTCCACAAAACTGGTGAGCGGGTCTCCACTCCCAGAGGGTCTTTTGCCGTTACCTCTCTTACCCGTGAGCAAATGGAGGCAGCCGGCTACGGCTGCCATCACAGGTCGGAGGACGGTAAGTACCTTATCATGGGAGATGGCACCCGTGCCTTTGCTGTTGCTGCCGAGGCGCTAGAGCTGAAGAAAGAACTGCCCCGGCAGGAGATCTCCTTCTGCCGCATCAGCAATCACTACTATGCCAAGGTTCAGACCGAGAAAGGCGTCGAGCAGTGTGCAATGCAGTTCCGTCCCGGTCGGTACTTCTTCGAGACGGCAGCCGGCAAGGTGCATATGCTGACCCCCACGGAAGTTGAACGCTATATGAAATTTGTGGCGGAAGAAGTCAACCTTGAAGCCGTCCGTCAGCAGACGGAGCTGCTGCGTCAGAAAACAGCAGGGCAGATTGAGCAGCGCAACAAAACCATTTAACAAAAGCCGATGCAGGCAGGTGTTCAAGTTGAACACCTGCCGCATGAAGGAGGTTATTACTTTGAAAGAACGCAATGATGTGAGACACTGCGATGTGCCACTGCTGTATCCGACCACTTCGGCGGAGGATCTATACGCGTTCCCGCAGTCGCCGAATATCACATACAGCTCCGGCTTTATCGGATGCCTTAAAGGGGAATTTGAGGATAATAACCTCTTTACCCTTTGGAGCGATGCTGCCAGGCATCTGAAAACAGATGAGTTTGTCAGCGAGATGAACTCGGTGCTGGACGCGCTCAAGGAAAAAACGCTCCTGAACCGAAAGAATATGCGAAGCTATTGCCGGTCTCATAGCAGCGCGATGATGAGCGGGAAAGAGGAGCAATACGGCTTCCGTGTGGATACCGACCAGTATTCCTATCTGTTCCGCCTGCGGGTCGGCGCCCATGATCGGGAAATCAAGACCAATCTGGGCACCATGCCGATCGAGGATTACCGCGAGCTGGTGGCGTCGCAGCGTGGATTTGACAGCTATGCCGATATGCGCCGCCAGGGGTATCGCCTGCCGAGTGAACGGAATGAAGATCTTTCCGATGTGTATTGTTACTGCTATCGGAAGGATATGCTGGATGCCCATATGCGGCAGGCAGAGCGCGGGATCAGTTTCCTGGATGAGCATTACGAGGAACGCTTCCGGCTGCCGGACGGCGGCAGGATGCGAGTGACCTATGCCAACGATGACCGGCAGGATTTCGTCTGTCGCTATGTTGACGATTACCACTTCGAGATGGGAACCGGCAGCGACACCTGCTGCCATATCAACCAGTTCGCGGAGAAAATGGCGCAGTGCGGCTGCCTTGTGGAGCCGTTGGATAAAATGCCGGAACAGAAGAAAGAGGAACAGATCGTGTTTTCCTGTGATGGCAAGAATTACTTTGCGGAGATCGAAATCTGGGGTCAGATGGAGCGCTGCCCTATCCGCTGCGTCAATGGGGTGAGACGGTTTGACCGTCTGAACCAACAGGTCAAAAGGGAGGTCGTCTACAGCTTCACAACTTCTGACGGCGTGGTCCATCAGCTTTCGCCTGAAAACACTAATCGCTATAAGGAGTTTGTAGAGCAGACTGTAAAGTCGCAAGCCGTCTTGGAGCAGGCAATGCAGACACATGAGCCGTCGGAGGAAGTGAAGGCTAAAGCACTGTAACGGCAACGGCAAGGGGTGAAAACCAATGGTTTTTACCTCCTTTTGTGCAATATGCTGTAGTTTCCGTTTCACATTTGTGAATATTTATTTCACCAAACTATTTACATTCCACCGAGACGGTGATATAATATAGACAGTAAGAGGGCAGCAGCCCAGACAGAGACCGACCAGCCGGGCAGGAGGATAATATGTATATCAATTGTGAGACCAACAAGTACATCGACAGCGCCGAGTATTTCTTTAACCCATACATCGATATGTACTGCATCATCGGCACCACCTACGCTACGGAGACCCTCGCAGAGCTGGAGGAGATGTTCGAATCTTCCGACCTGCTTACCGAGGTTCCGATGCCTGACTACATCACCGAGGACTATGACGGCACCGAATGGTAAATTTCAATCATCCCCCGCTTCGGCGGGGGAAAACCCATACCGAGGAGGACAACATGAAAATCTATCAAGCCATCTGCGAGGACGCACTTACCACAAAAGACCGTGATGCATTTGTCAGCGACTGGGCCCTGTCCAGCGCATTCGGCGGGGATCCCGATCAGGAGCGCATCGAGCTGATCGGAGCCATCTATGACGCTATGCATCGCAGCGTCAGGGAGATCGCAGCCGCCGCCGGGATGAGCCAGCGCAAACTGGCCGAACGGTTTATGATCCCTTATCGCACCATGGAAAACTGGTGTGGCGGTCAGAACCCCTGCACCGACTACGCCAGAGTAATGATGCAGCAGCTCCTTGGTCTGATGCCCACGCCGGAGCAGCTCGCAAAGACCGAAAGGCGCTACATCGTGGTCGATATGCCGATCTCCGGCGCAGGCGATAGCTGGACGGATGTCTATGACACCGCAGAGGACGCCAACCGGGAAGCCAGAGGAGCATGGGAGCAGCTCTCCGAAGCCGACCGCAGGAACCGCCAAATCTTTGCCGCTGTGGTCTCCATCGATGACTTGGCCGACTATGCCGAGGAGGACGGAAAAATCGACTGGGCCTGCTGGGAAAACTGCAATACCTTCCCCGGTGCCTTTGACTCCCGCAAAATCTAAAACAAAAAAGAGCAGGCAGAAATGCTTGCTCTTTTTTGTGTCCCCATGTAAAACGCCGAAGCCAAAACTGCGGGGGAAGTTTTTTGTCAAGGAGGTTTGTCAAAAGGAGAGAATGTGTGTTTGACCACACTATTATTATACACTATGTTATCCCTGTATAGCGCGGGTATTCCACTGCGAAACTGGAAGGTAGGGTGTATAGCATTATTCTGCATAATAGAACCTCCTTAAAGCGGTAAAGTGGAAAGTCATATTTATTTCTATTGTAGCATACCGAAAGGAAAAACCATAGCGCATCATGTTATGTAGTCAACCTTGACCGCTTTTTCTACCGGTGCGTTAGCACCACATACTGCGGCGGGGTGATGTTCAAGGAACATTACCCCGCTTTTGCTGTTGTTCAAGTTGAACAACAGCCGAAGAAGAGAAAAAGGACGGCTTATAGAAACTGCGGTTTTCATAAGGCAAGCAATGAATTTGTGATCACAAATTCGCTTGCAAGGGGAGAACCCCTTGACCCCCGCACCGAAAAAGGCCGCGACGCAGCCGCCTTTTTTCGGTTCCTTTTGGGGACAAAAGGAACAATCGCTTGCGCTCAATAAAGCTGTTGTTCAAGTTGAACAGTAAAATAATGGGAGGTATTATCATGGCAAACGAAAAGAAAGAAACTGACTTTCACCTTCGTTTAACACCAAAAGAAAAAGCCCGGCTCCAGCGCCGGGCCAATGAGGCGAAAATGCCGTTGAGCCGGTATCTCCTGGAGATGGGCTTAACCGGGAAAATAGTAAACTATGATTATCTGCTGAAGTGCTTTCTGCAGATGCGGCGTATCGGTAATAACATCAACCAGGCAGTGCGGATTATGAACACCTTTCACTCTGACTGTGAAGGCGAGTTCGAATATGTGCTGCGGGAAATGAACAGGCTGCAGGATGTACTGGATCGATATATTGAACGGGAGCTGAAGGAGAATAAACATGGCGTATTTGAAGGTGCTGCCGGTGGTGACAAACACCCACCTGAACAATCTGATTAAATACATTACCCGGGTCGATAAAACGGATGGCAGGGTTTTTGTAAGTGCGGCGGGCTGCCGGGTCGAAACTGCAATAAAAGACTTTAAGAAAATACGGGAGATTTCCGGAAAACAAAGGGGGCTTGTCGCCCATCAGCTGGTCCGTTCCTTTCCGGCCGGAGAGGTGGATCCGGAGCAGGCGCAGCAGATGGCCGAGGAGCTTGCGGCAAGAATGCTGCCAGGGCATCAGTATATCGTTTGTACCCATGTTGACCGGGATCATATCCATACCCATATCGTCTTTAATTCCGTAAGCTATCTTACCGGGGAGAAATATCACAACAACAAAAAGTCGTTGCGGATCATGCGGGGGGAAAGCGACAATCTCTGCCGGAAGTACGGGCTTTCTGTAATAGCGCCAAGCGCCCGCAGCGGGCTGGACCGGCGAACACTGGAGGCAGCGCGGCAGGGCGGCAGCTGGAAGGTGCAGTTGGCCATTACGCTTGATGATCTCATTGACCGGGTAACATCCCTGCCGGAGCTGCAGGAGGAGCTGCAGAAGGCCGGCTTTAATATTGAACGGTGGAAAGAACGAGATGCCACGGTCCGCAAGGAAGGGGAGGAAAAAGCAATCCGGCTTTCGACTCTTGCCAAGCAGTTTGGATGGCAGTATTCCATGTCGGCGCTGCAGCGGCGGCTGATGGGCGAAGAGATAGAGCTGCCGGAGCCATCCGAACCGGCAGCATCGGCCGAAGCAAGTGAATGGCGCCGATACCAGGCATGGGCCTTTGAGCAACGCCCGGCCTCATTGAAAATGAAGCGGCAAGCCAACCTGTTGGCACGGTCGGTCTGGTATAACAAGGACCCCGCACGGGCAGCAGCCAAGGCACTTACGCTGCTGGCGCTGCAGCACCGGGATAGGAAAATCGGGAAAGCCATCGGGGAGCTCATCGGCCGGGCAACTGTACTTCGCCGGGAGGCGCCGTTAAGCGAAGGCCAGATGTGCGGCAACATGGATTACCGGACGCTGACCGGGGCACCAGGTAAGAACATTTCTGTCCGGCTGCCGGCAGCGGAATTGATCAAGCTGCAAACGGCGGAGTTCTTCTTTGCCGCCCGGCTGCAAAAGAACGGCACGGCCGATGTGACATTTAAGGAACCGGATATTGAAAAAGCGTCTGTGCTGCTCGGTATCAGCATAAAGGAGCTGCTGGATCCGGCAGTTTCCAGAAACGCTTGGGGGACGCAGGCGGACATTATGGAGGAGCTGCGGGAGTTGGCCAAAGAAAAGCGCTCCCGCATCTGGCGGATGCCGGTTTCGCCGGCCGAGGTACGGCAGCTGCAGCAGGCCGGAGTGACGGTGGCTTTTTGGCGGAAGAAAACGGCGGTTGGAATGTATGATGCCTGCTTTATGGAGGAGGACCTCCTGAAGGTCTGTACCGTCTGCGGAAAAGACTATGCGGCAGAACGGCAAAAGCGAATAGCACAGGATGCCAGAGCAGACTATGCCAGGCTGAAGGCCGACGCCGGCCGGAAGGGCGATAGGATTATTTATCGTGTGGTGGATGAGATGCTGTATCTGCAGCTCCGGCAGTCTAAACTGCCAATGGCTGCGTTCCCAAAGGACGCCGCTTACAATGTGGCTTTTATGGAAAGCAAGCTGAAACGATACGAACAAATCCTGCGGGAGGCCTCGATGCAGCAGGAGCAGCAGCGAAGGAGCGAACTTCATATAGGAGTCAGGGAAAACTAATACGAGCAGCAATTCCTATAACGCATCAAATCGCCCCGCTGCAGAAACATCTGTAGCGGGGCGATGAACCCATGTGGGATGGCAAGTTCTCCTGAATTAATGGGCTAGAAAATTTGCTCTCCAGTATTGCCACTGCACTCTCCCGTCACAGTACAATATGCACGGACTACGCCGGCTCTCACTGTGCCGACAGAGTCATACACATAATATGTTTGCTCAAAGGAGGCTTCCTTTGCAGAAGATGTTGTATCATGGGAAACCAGTGAGCCAAGAGCATAACTATATCCTGCTTCATATTGTTCAAAGTTCCGTTCGAGATCATCTCTGTCAACAGACGCAGTAGTACCAGTATAGTTGAATGTCGGGAAAAGTTCAACGCAGCAAATACGGACTTTATTCCGGTACCATGTATGACGAATGCAAATACGAGCGAGCGGCGGTTCGTGAGATAATAAACTCACATCGATTGATGTATTCTTATAAACGGTTTCCACACAGGTGAATTCTCCATCGGATTCTATGACTGATGCCGCGAGCAGTTCATACCCTTCGTCGATGGGTCGATTAGTAGCCATATATAATAGAGCACTTTCTTCAATCGGAGCTGGAGTGGCAAAAGCAGTAACTAAAGAACAAGTAAAAAGTATTGCGCTAATCAGTAAAAAAATTAGGGCCCTCTTCATTATACATTCCTCCATTATTGATTTTATAAAACTAGTTTGATTTCTGCCGGTAGATTTATATGTTTTTTATTTGACGCATTGGAATCACCTCCCCTACAATAAATAACCAGTCAAAACTTTATTATGTGACATAATACTTTAACAAAACCGTAAAAACCGGTTTCATAAGTAGAAACCGGTTCTTGCGGCATGGATTATTTTCCTTGCTGCAACTTGCTCAACAGATCGTTCGCCCGTGCCGAGAGAAAAACAGGGTGATCGTTGCTCAAATCAACCGTAACCAGCATTGGGGTATTACAGTATTCGGCGGCTTCGCCGGTCTGCGGGTCGGTAGCCAGCAGGTAAACCTCCATGGTATAGGTGCCGTCTGCATTTTGAGCACATTCAGTCAGGGCGGATTTGACCACCGGCGCGTACAAAATTCCCTGATCGTGGATATTACGGTAACCCATTTCAGCATCGTAGCTGTCCGGTTCGCTTTCTGCCTTTGCCCGCAGCGCTTCGGCGCTTATCCCAAAGTAATACTCTGCAAAGCGCTCCAGCGCTTCGGCAGGGATCCATGTGCTGGAGGTATCGCTGTATAACATGTCGCAGCCATTATTGCGGCACATGTGTCGGAACATCTGTACCAAGGTAGAAATTTTAAGAGAACGTGTGTTGACAAACTGTCCGCTGTCGCAGAAACTTGTCCAGACCTCTAGTGCCTGCTGTATGCCATCGTTTGGCACCGGGATAACGGAAAGGTCATCATACCGGAAGCGGGGCTGGGTCGTCTGCCCGATAGTATCTACAAACTGGGAGGTGTGGTAATAGATGAAGCTCTGCAGCTTTTTCAATACACTTTCTTTCACAGTATCGGAGGCCGCAAAGGCCGTGGTGAAGGTGATGGCTGCGGCCAGCAGCACCACAGCGACGCGGGTGACGCCCTTTTTCAGCCCGGATAGGACCGTCTCTTTGGCGTCCTCCAGGTTGACCTGCCGGAATGCCGCTGCAACCACATTCCCCTTTGGCGCGGGAACCGGGGCAGCTTCAGCCTCCTCCTGCTCCAGCAGCTGTGCCTGCTCCTTCATATAGGCTTTCAGCGCAATCTTTATAAGTAAATCGCCATATTCCTCTACCAATGCCTCTTGATCCAATGGGTACTTACTCATAATCAAAGCCTCCTCTCTCATCATAGGCTGCCAGTACTTTTTTCTTTGCACGGGAAATAATTAAGCGCACATTCCCCGTAGTCAGCCCGGTCAGCCCGGCAATTTCTTTTTGCGGTAAATCTAATGTATAGAAGTAGTTCAGGATATCGATTTCCCTCTGCGTCAGCTGCTTCAGACACATTTTCAGTAATTCTATTCGGTCTTCACGGATCAAGATATTATCAATACAACTGCCGTTATCAGAGAGGCAGGCTGCCCAGTCCTCCGTAGCTCCGAAAACCGTTTCCCGGTGCTGCTTGTACTTGTTGTAGATGGAAATGCTGGTTGTCTGCACGATGGTAATAAGGTATGGCAGCAGCTCGTCCGACGGGATTTCCCGTACCCGATCGAGATACCGGATGACCCGCAGCATTGCCTCGTGGACCGCTTCCTCGGCGCGGTCATTATCATGCAGAACCTTTTGCGCTTTTCGATACAGCGCCGGCCGGTACCGTGTGTATATATCAGCGACAAATTGCCGGTCATCATCGTTTTCAATGGCTGAAATAAATAGCGGCAGCATGGTGTCCTCTCTCCTTTAGTCTTTTTCTTGATAATATCATAAAAAGGCAACTTTCAACAAGAGACGGACCTCCCGTATTTAATATCCAAGGGAAGGACGCAGCCTCCGAAAGACCACGCCCTTGCCCCTGGCAGGAATGGTGCTTTTGTGTTGCCGTAGGTACAGCTTACCCGTTCTCGGGGACAAATTTTAAGGTGAAGACAGAATAATTGCTGCTTTTTTCAGCTCTGGTCGTGCGCTCGGCCACCACAACTCCCGCCTCCGCATCCAGGGTGAAGAAGTTGAGCATCAGCGAGTCCTCCGTCCAGTTTTCAAGATCGGAAGCGGAGAAAACCACCTTCCCTGCAGCGGTGTCGTACACCTTCAGGACGAAATCCTGACAGAAAATAATGTACCTGCCGTCGTAGATATTGCAGTCCACTACACCGGTGCCGACATCGACCTTTTGCGGCTCGGTCTCACCGGCAGCCATGGTATAAAGCTGTTCATCATCGGCCCATACCAAACGCTTTCCGTCAAAGGCGTAGTTCTTCGGCTGCGCAGATACCGTCACCAGCTTTTGCTCGGTACCGGTTCCCAGCTGGTAGCCGATGATATCAAAGCCGTTATCGACCCGCCGGAGATAGGTGATATAGCCGTTATTGACGGGGAAATCAGAGAACGCCCCGGAAACGATATTGGTGGAGGCAAGCGTGGTGATCTCGCCGGTGGCGCAGTTATGGGATTTGAGCACAAGCGGCTTATCATCGGAGACGCCGTTTTCACCGTCGTATTCGGCCCATACCACATAGCGGCTATCGGATGACATGGCCTCGATGAACTGATAGCCGGTCGGAGGGGTATACACCGTTTCGGTGCTGCTGCCAGAAAGATCGGTTTTCAGTAAATGCATAGATCTTTTGCCGCTTTCATCCGGCACCAACCCAAGCCAATAGACCGTGTCACCCACAAGCCTTGCATCAAATGCATAGCCGGAAAGGTTGGTTTCCTGCTGCGAGATGAGCTGATAGACGAAGGCGTTGTTATGGGCGGGATCATACCCGGAGCCGTCGCTTTCGATCACAAGCAGCCGGGAGTCATTGTGCGAAGGAATGGCCAAAAACTGCTTCTGCGGCAGGGAGTATTCCGCTTCCTCCATGCGGTAGGTGGCCTGCACCTGCGGCGTGTTATGCGGGTCTGGCGAGGGATCATCTGGCGTGGGCGGGTTATTCTGGCAGGCGCCAAAGCAGCAGATGAAGATAAGTGCGAGGATCAAAGATAGTATTTTCTTCATATAGCCTCCTATCAAATGCAAGCCGTTCTATTGCGATTAGTCCGAACACCAAATAATATTTCCACCGTACCCATTATCCCAGATGGCGTTCAAAACGGTATTGACACTTTCGGTATAGGTGGTAGAGATGCGGGTATAGTAGTTTGGATCAACAATCCCGATCGTGTTGGATGTTGTATTCAAGGAGTTCGCAAGGATATAATGCCCCCCAAAATCATGTCCACTGTACTCATTAAGAATCCTTGCTTCGACCCACAGGATGCAGGGAGAATTGGCGTCAAATGTTGACATCAATTTCGTTTTGAGACTGTTTGCCTGATTGATATTAGAAGGCACGCGGGTAAGAGAATAATCATGTATTGACTGCCGATTATTGATAACTGTTTTCATAGAACTCATACCAGTTCCATTATAGTTTGTTCCCATACTATCGGCGAGAGTAATTTGTGGGCTGGTGTAGGATTTGTAATGGGTGTGATCTACATAGGGATAGGGGCAGTTGCTGTCACTTTCATCTGCACAAAAGAAATATAAGTATCTTGTGGTGCTTTGAACATTAATGCCTAATGTTTTCAAAAGGATGTAGGAAGAGGCAGGGCCGCAGTAATAACCAACAATTTGCCGAACAGGGGTTACGCTAACACTGTATATTGTACGAGTACTATTTGCGTATAGCTCATATGCTTTATTTTCTTTCAGGATGGCGTTGTCATCAGCCGCCGCTGCGTAAGGAGGATCTGCTTTTGCACCGGTGCTCATAGCGCTTTCATCGGTGATGAAGCCACCAGCAAAAGCGGTTATGTTTAATGCGAAGATAACTGCAACAGCCAGAATAATACTAATCAGCTTTTTCATACTTTTCATCCTTTCACTTTTTCTTTCACTTTTTAACGAGTGTTGGTTGGCCGATTTGGTTTGATCGTTTAACAATAGCATTGGACTCACCCCCTTCACTTTATATAACCACTTGACGAAAAGAAATGTTACATATTCTTTAGAAAAAGCACTACATTTTTTACTGTTCAAGTTGAACAAGAAAATTATGCCATCAAAATAACCATCTTTTTCGATGGCATTTTCCCCGGCAAAGGGCTAACATTTTTTTACTGTTCAACTTGAACAACAGATGAAGTTTGTACATTTTCTGCGGCAGTATTGACATAATCCCCGTTTGTGAGTACAATAATAGTACAGGGCAGAGATGCCTCAAAAAGCGGTGTCCCCTACCATGAGTGGGAGCTAAAAAAGCGGTGTACCCTACCACGAGTGGGAGCTAAAAAAGCAAAAGGGACGGGCTTTTTCAAGGCCGTCCCTTTTTGACGGCAGTTTCTATGGAGCCTTAACTTTTGCAGAGAGAAGGGAGTGGATCGTATGAGAGTAGAAATGACTTTCAATGACGCAGCCATCACGGCAGCGGGTTACCGTAAAGAGGATATTTACTGGACGATCAAAAAGGCGTTCACCGGCCGTGGCCTGCGCTGCACCTCCGAGAATGAGCTGCTGTCCTTTGAGGACAATGGTGGAGAGAATGATTACGCCCAGATGTGGAATGTGCTTCTTGGGCTGGTACAGGCTGATTGGTTCGTGAGATGCGCTGCTTCTTGTGTATTCTTTGATGAAGATACCGAAGAAGATGTTTTGTGCCAAGCGACAGAGATACGAAAGATGTTGGCTTGAATATGGACAATAAAAAGCAGCAGGGAAGTCGTAAGCAGATCACATTCGATTTAAGTCAAAAAGCCTTGGCAGAACACTATCCGCGCCCAAAGTACACGATAAACCCGAGGTACTACAAAAAGGCATACTCTGATATCAGTCGTTTCATGAAAAAGAACGGCTTCGAACACAGACAGTTTTCAGTTTATACATCAATAGATCGATTGACTGCTGCAAAGGTAAGTGCGCTCATAAAGAAAATGTCTATGGAAATGCCATGGCTGGCTTATAGTGTAAACCAGATTGATGTAACCAACATTGGTACGCAGCATAGCTTGCTGCAAACGCTGGAGCAGACAACGACATTGCAGGTGGAGAGAACCATTTTGCCAATAGAGCCCTCTAAAGAAAAGATTCCTCCACAGCCGGATCTGCAGGAGCTACGAGCCCAAATCATCGCCGAAGCAAAGCAGGAAGCCGCCGACCGGCTCCGGAGCATTACCCAGGACCCCACCGAAGGGCGCCGCCGGTGACACCCGGTGTTCAAGTTGAACAAGAAAAGACTGGTATAAATAATAAGCGCCTTCCGGTAGTGGCATCGCATCCGGAAGGCTTCTCTCTTTTCATTATTCAACTTAAACAAGAAAATACCATTGACAACCAATAAATTGTGAGCTACAATAATAGCATAAAAGAAAATACACCCTGCGGGGTGGGGAAAGCCGGCCAGCCTTCCGCCACCCATCTTTGTGATCGAGAGGTGATCACGCAGACTTTATACACGAGAGTGCCGTATCTTCGTGCCTATCATAGCACGATGGAATACCAAAAGTCAAGCGTATCGTTTCCACAGAGAACGGGGGCTTGGCTTTTCTTTTTGCTCCATGTGTCAGAACCTTGAAAAAACCATGACCGCGGGCCATGTACCAGATAGCCCGCTGCAACCGGAACCCATTTGCACATGATGGCTCCGGAAGCCCGTTAGTAGAGCACAGAACGCTGACGGTGGTATTTTGGCATAGTCGAAGCAGAAAAAGATACCTTTGTTGCCACAAGGAGCTTGCCATGACCCTATCAGCAATAGGAGAGCGGGCCGGCAGCAGAAACGGGGATGAAAGACAGATCAGGGAAAAGGCGTGTGTTGCGCCGGCGTCCGGATCCTCTGGCCAAACTATTCTGCACCCTGCGACACTAAAAAATATTTTTTTACCGCTTTTACGACTTCTTTAGTTATGCACCATTAGCGGGAGATCACAAATTCCTTTGCGATTTCCCGCTATGGTACATATGGCGGAGATGGAGGGATTTGAACCCTCGCGGCACTTTCGCACCCTACTCCCTTAGCAGGGGAGCCCCTTCACCACTTGGGTACATCTCCAAGGGCTACGAATTACTGTCGGAGGTGTTGGCGGAGAGGATGGGATTCGAACCCATGGCTCTGATGAGTCACCGGTTTTCAAGACCGGCTCCTTAAACCGCTCGGACACCTCTCCACGGCTTTATATCGTACTCCAGTATATTATCATATCGGGAGGGGGTTCGTCAAGCGGAAATTGGATTATTTTTGTGCGGCGGGGGTAAGGGCGGCGCCGGGGTAGTAGTGCAGCAGAATCTCCTGATAGTTTTTGCCGTGCTGTGCCAGGTACTGTGCCCCGGCCTGAGAGAGCCCCACCCCGTGTCCGTAGCCCAGCACATCAAAGGTGAAAAGCTCGTTTTTGTATTCCACGGTGAAGGCGGCGCTGCGCAGCCCCAGCAGGGTGCGCAACTGCTGGCCGGTCAGCACGCGGTCGCCGGCCTGCACCGCCGTGACATACCCGGCTTCGCTGCGGGTGAGGACCTTGAGCCATTCTTCCGGCTTTTGTCCGGTGAGGATGGACTGGGCGGTCAGCTTTTTGCGCAGTTCGGCGGCGGTGATGGTGACAGTGCTGCGGTACCCGGCGGCTTCTTTATCCCAGTGGCTATCGGCGGGGGTGAGGTAGGGAAGGGGACCCTCCCACACATTTCCGGCGTCTTCGGTGGTTTTTCCGGCGCTGATGGCAAAATACGCCGCCACGATGGGCTGGCCTTCGTAGGTGATGAGGTGCCGCATGGCTTTTTCGGCGGCCTTGGTGATTTTTTCACGGTAGGCTTTGTAGTGGTCGCCCCACATGGCTTTCATGGTGTCATCGGTGATATAGCCCAGCCGCTTGGCGGGATCGGCTGAAAAATCGGCGCCGTTCAGCTCCTCCGGGGGATCGGCCCGGCGGAGCGCCGCCAAATAGTGGGCATTGGTGTAGGCGGCTATGCCCTGCGCGATGAGGGCATCTTCTTCGTAGGAGGCGGGCATTTCCGCCGCGATGGCCCCAGCCACATAGTCTGCCGCGGGGATTTCCGCCACCTGGCCGTTGGTTTCATCCAGGATGCGGAAGGAGGGGAGAACGGAGAAGGTATTGGCTGGTGGCTCTTCCGGTTCCTCGCGGTCGGTGCCGGGGAGGATATTGCTTTGCTGCGGTGTTGGATCGGATGTGGTTCCGCCGGGCAGACCGGTGCCCAGCGGGGTGCCGCTCCAGGCCAGTACCAGCAGCGGCAGCGCCAGCATAGCGGCGGCAGCGCCGCCCAGCAGTCCCCAATCGGCTTTCATAGGCTTTTCCTCCATGGCTGGAATGTGCGGGGCAGAATCCCTGGCAGGCCGCGCCCCGCGAAGCGGTGCCCCCACAGGGGGTACCGCTTCCTCCGCCCCATAGGGGCGGGCCGCCCGTGCGGGGGCGCGGCGCCGGGATGCTGCACCGGCTGGGGGATGTTTGTCCCCACTACCGGCATGATATGCTGCGAGGGTGTAAAAAATGCAGCGGGGTGATCGCTCACTCCGCCGCGAGGGGAAATCCATTATTCGGTTTTCGCCGTAAACTCAATCTGCAAAATCGCCGAGAGCATCGCCGCCTCGTCCTCATTCAGCACCGTGGCGCATGCTCCGCTGTAATCCACCACCCGGCGCTCCTTCGGGAAGAAGCCGTACAGCGTCTTATCCAGCATAAAATAGTGGGCGCAGCTTGTGGGCAGTTCGCAGCCCTCCCAGCGCTCGCCGCTATCGTAAAACATGGCGATCGCCTGGTCATAGTCTCCCCCGAAAAGCTGCGAGGAAACCGCAGCCATCGCGTCAAAATCCGTCAGGTCGGGGGTGGGCAGCTCTCCCGTCGGCGCAATGATCTCGCTCTCCAAAGCCCCGAAGTAGCCGTCGGGCCGGCTCTCTGTTTTCTTGTTGTCGCCGCCGGCCGTGGTAGGGTTCGGCGGGGGAGCCATCATCAGGCCGTCTGTCCCCGGGCCGCCGGTCTCCGGCACCTCACCGGCGGAGCCGTTCCACAGGTCGCGGTTCTCCGCACCATTCGGCGCCATCGCCATGTCATAGCCCGGCTCGGCCGGGGTAGGCTCATTGAAGGACTTTTTCTGCAGCGTACCGTTTTGCAGCAGGAACGCCACGCCCACCGCCAGCACCAGCACCGCCGCGGCGCTGCCCCAGCGTCTCCATTGCAGCCATATCACACCGCCCTTTTTCTCCGGGGCGGGAGCCGCCGGTTCGGCAGCCTTTTGCTCCTCGGCGTCCATTCGCTCAAACAGCGCCGCCGCCGAAAGGGAGGAGGGCAGGGCAGGACTGCCGGCACGCATCATCTCGTCGGCCAGCCATTCCCGGTCGGTATTCAGTTTCTTTTCACGGTCCGTCATGATAAGCCCTCCTTTCCGTCAGGTTCCTGTAAAAATTTCCGCAGCTTGTGCAGCGAACGGGACAGCTTGCTGCTCACCGTGCCCTGCGGCAGCCCCAGCATCCCGGCGATCTCCCGCATGGTGTAGCCCTCCAGCACCGAAAGCAGAACGATCTGCCGTTCCTCCGCCGCAAGGCTTGCCAGCGCCTCACGCAGCTCCGCCCGGCGGGTCGCATTTTCGGGGATGGCCTCCTCCGCCGTTTCGTAGTAGCTGTCCAGGTCTATCTCGTTTTTGCGGGCCACGATCCTGCCGATCTGCCGCTTGCACCTGGCCGAGAGGATACGGAACATCCAGCTGCGGAACGCCTCCGGCTCCCGCAGGTTTTTTATGCCCTTCCACGCTTCGGCAAAGGTATCCGCCACGGCGTCCTCGGCATCCTGCTGGCTGCCCAGGGTATACAGCGCCATGCGGTACAGGTCGCCGGCCAGGCTTTCGTACAGCTCACCAAAGGCAGCCCGGCTGCCTGCCTGCGCCTGGGTCACCAGCTGGGTGATGGTCATAACGCACCTTCCTTTTGTGATGCCGCCCCAACCGGCTTTCACCATAATAGTGTCGCTGGCGGCGGATTTTGTTGCATCACATGTTAAAATTTTTGCAGGGTCCCGCTATGCGCCCCGCGCGGCCGGCCCTATGGGCCGGCCTGCCCGCCCCTAC
>ENA-UOOD01000595-UOOD01000595.1-human-gut-metagenome-genome-assembly--contig:-CS67-NODE-595-length-42994-cov-8.035003_pt1 | contig 42994 bp, 61 predicted proteins | sample MGYA00242464_ERZ724011 | MGnify/ENA metagenome assembly ERZ724011 | reverse complement strand
CGGTTCTCGGGCAAACAGTTCAATCCTCGGCGCATAGCTCACGCGCTCGATCATCTGGCGCATGGTTTCAGGCTTTCGACTGTGTACGCCCTTGGCCTCCTGAAACCCTGTCACGCCCTGCTGACGCTTCCCATCCAGCAGCTTATACGGCAGCCCCTTCTTCGTCCGTGCGAATATGCAATGCTCCGTCATGCCCCTGTAATACTGTCCCAGCCCTTGGCGGTCTTTGAGCCATGTAATCATCGTGACGTACTCAAAGCCCCAGGCGCGCACCACCTCCAGCGCGTCCGGCAGAAAATTGTTCGTTGTCCACAGGTACAGATGGCATCCCTCTGGGTCAACCAGATCGGGCACAGGTAAAGCCATGATCTCCTTCGTTTTCATGAGTGGATAGTGCCTGTCTGCGCCGCGCTTAATCTTTCCTCCGCCGTGTTCCATCCAAGGCGGATCGGCATAAATGGTTTTATACTTCTTCACCATACCGTCTTGAACCCCCTGAGCGAATTGTCGATTTCCTCCTGAATCACGCCGATATACAGCAGCGTTTCCCGGCTCGATGAATGGCAGAGTATCCTTTGCAGGCTCACAATATCGTCCGTCGCCTTATAATACCGATACCCAAACGTTTTGCGCAGCGTGTGGCAGCCGATACGCTCCTGTATGCCCGCCTGGCGCGCAATCCCATTGATGATCTGATAGGCCCTCTGCCGTGTGATCGGTCGCCGCTGGTGAGTTTCCGGGTCTTTCTGCCGGGATGGAAATACATACTCGTCCGGCCCCCGTCCGCGCAGCAGCCTTTCAATGCGCTTGCGGGCCTCGCGGTTCACATAGATGTTTGTTTCCTTGCCTGTCTTTTTCGCCTTGACCTGCACCCTTTCCGTGCCTACCACGTCGCGCACCCGCAGACGGGAAATATCGCTGATTCGCAATGATGTTGAGAACCCCACAGAGAGCAGCAATTCCCAGCAGGTTTCATTTTTCCCGCGTCCAGCATCATGCGCCCGCGCGATTTCAAAGCACCGTCGCAGTGCATCTTCATCCCGGATGGGCTGTACCGTGTTCATCTGTTTTCACTCCCTCATAATATGTCAAATAGCGTAGGCCAAAAAGAAAATGCCCGGCAGAAATTCATCCTGCCGGGCATCGTAGTTATGCGTATGTGTTCAGGCGGCGGGGCTTTTACTCCGCGCCGCCCTCAATGGGCGGTTCCTTGTCCTGAAAAGCCTTTTCAATCGCGTCAATATAATCATCACGGGTTTCGCAGCCGGTGGCGTTCACGCCGTTCAGTGTGCAAAAGTCCTTGAGCTGCGCCAGGCCCCAATGGGTAATCTCCAAATCAACGTCATTGTCGTCGAGCAGGGCGAAGCCGTCCGTCGCTTCCAAGAGCTTTCCGCTCTGCCATTCCTTGAGCTTTTTCCACAGGTCGTACAGGAAATTGGTGCCCCGGCCAACGGCAATGCCCGTCAGGACGTAGAAGATGTATTCCACCCAAAGCGGGCAGTCCACATCCACCACATAGGCGAGCATGTTGATCTTGCAGGACACGGCCAGCAGAATGCCCATCGCCATGGACACATATTCAGAGACAGTGAGTTTTTCGCTCTCCTTGGCCCAAATGGGCTTGAGGGCGTTGACGATAGCTTCAATGAACAGTGCAATCAGGATGACGTCAGTAATCTGCATCATGTTTTTTCCTCCTTTTATTGTGGGCGTAATGCCTTATCTGTCACGGGTTGCCTCCCTTTCGGGCCGGTGACAAATAGAAAACCGCGAACGCTCGCGGTTTTGTGCATGGTTCATGCGTGCGGCTTGTCAGCCAAATCAAGGATGTCTTTTTCGTAGTGGGCCGATAGATGATTTCTCCCTTTGCCCGTGTAGCTTTTATACATATTGCAAAGCTGCGCCTTTTTTGATGTGGGACACCACCCTTGCGAGGTATAAAAGTCGTGTGCCTGGGAAAGCCGCTCATATTGCAGATCGGCTATATCATCCGTTATTCCGTCCAGCTTTTCAAGGACGGCCTTCCGAAAATCGACCTGTTCCTTTTTCTCGGCCTTGTGTTTGGCGACGCGCTTCTTGATGGGGTTGAACAGTACCAGCGTAAGCAGGGCAAGGATCGCGGATATGGAACCGGCCAGCTTTCCGCTGTTGGTGAGAAATTCTTCCACGGCAGATCACCCCTTCACCACGGAGTATTTGCCGCTGATCCAGCCGATTTTGCCGCCCACTTCCACAGCGTGCCAATCATACGCTTCCGCCGTAGCGACAAACGGGAATGCGTCGCCCGCATTGACGCGGGTAATGATCTTGTAGGTCGTTGCCGGGCCGGTGCGCACATTTACGTTCTCGCCCGTGACCTCCACCCGCTTGCCGGAAATTTCCTCGGTCGGCGTATCGCCGCCATCGTCCGGCTCGGTAGCGTCCTTGTCGGCCAGCACGCCCATCAGGGCCGCGTGCGTCGTATTGCCGTATACGCCGTCGATCATAATCTGCTGGGTAGACTGGAATTTGCGGACGGCCTTTTCGGTGGCTGCGCCGTAATCACCGTCAACGCCGTTGCCGTCAGGGCCGTATGTGCCGAGATCATAACCCAGCCCAACAAGGATGCGCTGCAACTCCGTCACGTCGTCGCCCTTGCTGCCGCGCTTGAGCAGGCGTGCGCCCAGCGTGATCTTCGTCGGCGTCTCGGGTGTGTTCGGCGTATCCGGCTGCGTAGCCTCGCCATAGTGGATGAAGGGAAGCTCATACCAGTGCGTCCACTTGCCCTTTTTCAAGTCGCTTTCCACGCAGCCGTAATTGAATCCCTTGAATTCAATCACCTTGCCGCCGCCGACGTAGTAACCGACGTGGCCGGAATGGGTAACGGCCAGACCGGGAATTTCCGGGAGCGTCTCAATCGTTCCCCATGCCGCGCCCTTTGTCTTGGCCCAGGCAAACATGCCGTTGGCGCCCTTATCCGGGCAGCCGTTGGAGCCGTATTTGCTGGTGATGCTCTTGTCCGTCCCGATGGCCTCGATTACGCCCTGGCCGCCGTTTGTCCAAGCGTAGCCCTTGGCCGCGCCGATACAATCAGCGCAGACCTTCTTGCCTGCAATATTGCGCTTATAGCGCGCTGTGCGGCTCGATCCATAGTGCGAAGGGTACTGCTTTGCTTTCCGGGCGCGCAGGCTTTCGGTGCATTTGTACATGCACGTCCCATACCAGTAGGGCGCGCCAACCATCTGCCGGAGAAAGGCGACGAAGTGCTCGTTGGTAAACGGCACCTGCGCCCTGTTCGTATCGCTCATATTTTCCTCTTTCTGGCCGGTAAACCATTCCAGCGATTTACTGCCGATGATTTTGCTGAGATCGACGTTTCCGCTTACGCCTGCAACGCGCCCCTTGCTGGTGTACTGCCACAAATCGCAGGCGTGCTTGGGCATATATTGCGCGGCAGGCACTTCGCCGTCGTTTTTCCCCCAATGGGGAATCCACATGATGTCGCACATGCCGATGGCCGTGCCTGCCCACGGGTAGCGGGTATTGATATACAGGCCAATCTTCGCACAGCCGAGCTTTTGTAGCGTTTCCAGGAACGCCACACAGACCGCTTCGGTTGTGGCTGCCGTCTGCGCCTTGTATTCAATATCCGCAATATAAAAGAGCGGCTTGCCTGCCGCCCGGTTGGCGCTTTCGACGAAAAAGCGCGCCTCCTGCTCTGCTTCCTCCGCCGTACCGGCCTTGACGTAATGATATACGCCATAGGGGATTCCGCAGGCCGAAGCGTTTTCCAAATACTTCTGATCCTGCTTCATTCCAACGCTGGCGCGGAAGATGACGAGGGAAAGCTCCTTCCTCGCCTCAGTCCAGTTGATGCTTCCCTGATAATGGCTGATGTCGGCAATCTTCTTCATGCTCCCGTTCATCGCTCCTTTCTCTTTGACATTTTCTGCGTGGCGCTGCGCTCAAAGGTTTACCACCTCCGCGCTGTCGCACCATGCGTCATAGCGGGCGCGTATATCGTCCTCCATGCCGTCCCAGGGCACTACGCCACGCACGATGCGCACGCTGATGTCATACTCGCGCACGCCCTCGTTCGTATCGTAGGTAGTGATGTCAGGCGTAAGATATACGTCTACTGTTCCGTCCTCCTGGGCAAGCAGGCTGTAAAATGTTCGCCCGCCGCCTGCCGCAGGGAACTCCTTCACCTCGGGGATCTGCATGGGCAGCTCCTTTCTCTGAAACGAAATGTTGTCCTCAATCCACCGGCGCAGATTCGCGCCGTTACAGTGCAGTGTCATACCCCAATAGCTTCTGACCGTGTTCAAAGCCTCGTCGAGCGTGCATTCCCCCTCGGCATACTGCGTTTCCTTATGCTTTAGACTGTGCTTGATGTGCTTTGTCGATTTCTTCCGCAGGCGCAGGCCGTGCGGCGATACCATGTAGCCCACAAACTCGACAGGCTGCGTTACAGGCAGGATTTTACTCTTGGGGCTGATTGCAAGATGCAGTTCTTCATCCAGAAAGCGCCCGATGTCGTCGAGCGTTCGCCGCGCATCGTTCGCGTGCAGGATAATCATAAAATCATCCATGTATCGCACATAGAAGTGCAGCCGCAGAACGTGTTTCGCGTACTGGTCGAGCCGGTCAAGGTAGATGTTGGCCGTTTCCTGGCTTGTGAGATTGCCGATGGGCATTCCTACATCGTACAGCCGGTTTTCGCGTGGGCAGTTGTCGATGCTCACGCCCTCCGGCAGCCCGAAAGGAAGGTCTGGATTGTTGATGATTGTTCCGATCAGCCAGAGAAACCACGGCTCGTCGCATATTTCCGCGTAGATGCGCATTACGATTTCGTGATCTACGCGATAGAAATACTTGCTGACGTCGCCTTTGATGATGGCCCAATCCTTCGCTCCGGGTTTGCGGCTTATGAGCTGTACCCAATTCAGCAGGCATTGCGCCGCCGCCAGTGTGCCCTTGCCCTTGCGGCACCCATATGAGTGCTGGATGAAGCGTTTGTCCATGTATGGATTGATCTGGCGATAGATCGCCCATTGGACAATTCGGTCGCGGAAGCCCAGCGCCATGACCAGCCGGGCCTTGGGATAGTGGACGTAGAACTCCCGGTAGTTGCCCACTGTGTACGTCTGATTCAGCAGGTCTTGCCGGATGTCGTAGAGATTTTCTTCCAGGTTAAAGCTGAACGCAATGACCTCATTCCTATACCGCTTATCACGCGCTGCTTCTTTGTAGGCGGATAGCAGGTTTTCATAGGAACAGATGTGGTCTTTCAGATTGCACAGCTTCTCCAAATGACCGCCTCCGTTCTGCCGTGCGTGGCGTTTCCGCTGGACGTTGACTGCCATGTATCGCGCTGCCGCAGTCCTCGGCCCTTCGCCCCTCCGGGCGCTTCACGGCGATTCCCCGCGCGGGCCTTGCCCGTCATGCGCAGAGATTTTCGTTTACCGGCCATGGCTGGCCGGAAGGGAATGTACCCCTCCCGTGCAAAGAAATAGGCTGACGGTGCGTAGCCGTGCAGCACTTTGATGATGTCGGGAGCGGGGGCGAGCGCCATAGTTCCTGTTCGCGTTGGAGCGCGGGTTGTTGCAATTCTCGTAGCCCAAACCGATGTTGCCGCCGTTGTTGTAGTTGCCGCCGCGCCGAGGGAAACGCTGAACCACCGGACTAAAAAGGTCAAGCCCAATTCACGGCACATTCCCATTGCAAAAGGCGCGGTTTATCGCCGCGCCGGATTGCTCTTCTCGCCGTCCTTTTCGTTCTTGATGGAGCTGATCCACCCGCCGACCAATCGCCCGATTTCTACGACCTTTTCGCTCCACACACCGTATGTGTGAGCGGAGAGCAGTTTTCTTTGCTCGCCTCGCTTGTCGTGGAATTTCGTGGCGTTCGCTTCGCGCAGGTAGATTTTCAGGATTTCTTTTTCCGTATCAAGCTCTTGCAACGTAGTCTTGTTGTAGTATTTCAGCCTTGCTTTCGTTGCAAGCCGCAGCATTTCCCGCATTTCCCGCTTAATGTCCAAGCCCAGGTCATCGCGGTAGAAACGGGGCCATTTGTCCACAATTTCGCGTCCGAATTGCATCATGTCCGCGATTTTTTGGCACGTTGGGCCGATATTGGAAAAATCCGTTGCCATATTTCCTCCGAAAAAACGGGGGATGCGCTATCGCGCACCCCCTCAGGGTTCCAGATTTCAGGGATCAGGGATTCAGGTTAGGGAGCGGGGGCGAGCGCCATAGGACCTGTACGCGTAGGAGCGCGGGTAGGGGCAACCCTCGAAGCCCAAACCGAAGTCGCCGCCGTCGCCGTAGTAGCCGCCGCGCCGAGGGAAACGCTCGGCCTCCGTAAACTGTATGTAGTAATAGCCCTTCATGGTGCTGCCGGAGGTTGGGAACAGGCCCAATTCACGGACAATGTGTGGAATATACGGCAGATGAGTGCTGTTGGCGACCAAATCCTTGAAACTGGTGCCGCGATACTCGTTGTCGAAGGTCGGGGCAACCGTGTCCAACGTAATCTTGCTGTTGGCCCACGTCCAATGCAGCGTGCCCGTCGTACCGGGCGCGACCAGCGTATAGCCGTCGTCGGCGCTGTTGGGCAGGATCGCTTTCCATGCGGCGCTGCTGGCAGAAAGATCGGCCTCGGGGCTTGCGGCATTGTTGTTTTCGAGGATTTGCAGCTCGCCCGCAACGATGCGGTAGCCATAATCCTGCTCAAACTGGTTGCCTACGATGTCGCAAACGCTTCCCGGCATTCCGTCCAAGTACCAGTCCAGCGGGCCGGAGCCGTTCAACGTCAGAATCAGGTTGTTCTGACCGCTGTCGTGCATGGTCGGATAGGCTTCCGTGCCGCCGATCTGCTTGAGCTTTTTCCAGTACAGCGGCGCGACGTCCGGGTAGATTTCAACTGCCGTGGTGTGGGCGATCAGGCACTCGTACAGCCAGCCACGGAAGCCGCGCTTCGTGCCGACGGTGACGGCTTTGCCCAATTCATACCGCGCCGCGTCCTTGTAGCAATGGCCGTAGTCGCTGTTGCCGCCCGGGTTCCAGCCGTTCTTCTGCGCCAGCAGGAGCAGGAAACCTCGGTCGGCAACCGTCATGCCGCTCACGCCGCCGCCAAACGCGCGAAGCTGCGCAAGAAACTGATCGGCGCTTCTCGTATGCGCGGGCGGCATGTTCGGCAGGCTGTACAGCGTGCCGCCGTCGCTTCCGCTGCCCGTCAGGGACGCGGCCTTATACTTGCCCAGCAGGATATAATCCTGTTCAACGCCGTTCACGATGAACGCCGGGTGCGTGTGGTCAGGCAGGGAAGAATCAAGGTCTTTGGATTTCATTTTCGGGAATTTGACAAAAATGCTGGGGTTGTCCTGTGCGTCATACTTTACTACGTTGTCGTACTGACGCGCCAGAAATTCCAGCGGCGAATTATTCATTGCCGCCACCGCCCATCAGCTCCACAAGTTCCTGGTATTCCTCCGCCGTGATGCGGTCAGCCATGAGAAAAACATCCAGCTTGAGCAGCGTCTTTTCGCGGTCATAGCCGCCCTTGGTGATAATCCTTTTCATCAGCTTGTAAGTCATTTCGATACCCTCCAATCTTTTCAAATCATGTTGATATTGCCGATTGAGCATGAAAAAAGCGATGCTGTCGATGATCTTATTCATCGCCCATCATCGCCACAAGCTCCTGATACTCCGCCGTGGTCAGCCGGTCGGCAGCCAGGAAAGCGTCCAATTTATCCATCGTCGCAGCCCTGTTCAGCGTGCCGTTTTTGACGTCCCGCGCAATAATGCGCTTCATCAGTTTATACGCCATCGCTCTGCTCCTCCTCTCCGCCAATTTCATTCATGGTCATTTCGTAAAGCATGTCCGCCAGCAGCTCGTCATGCTCGGCGATAATCGCCGCGCTCTGGTTGCGCTGCTTCGCGGCTTCACGATACGGCCCCATAGTTTTTTCTTCGTGGGCCTTGCGCTCTGCCTCCCATTCCTCGCGCTGCTCCGGCGTGGGTTCAGGCATAGGCTCCTGCATGATCTCGTCATTCTCCATGATGCGGTTCCTCCTTTTCCAGAATTACGAGCCTGTGGACGCAGCCAGCGCCGCAACCTGCTCCTTGAGCGTGGTTATTTCGCGCGCCTGCGCCTGCATGATGTTGAACATCCAATCGAAAGCGACGGAGAAATGCAGCATACCTTCTTCAAGATTATTGAAGTTGGTCGCGCTCTGCGGGGTTCCCTGCTGCAATACCTCGCCGGGGGCCGGTGTAAAGGTCTTGCTGCCGTCGCTATTGGCCGCCTCAGTATACGTCCGGGGGCGTTCAACAACGTGATCCTTCCAATTTGTGCGTTTGTAAGCCATGCGTCATCCCTCCTTTCTATTCTTCCTGGATGGTGAAGCGGAAGCGGTACAGTATACCTTCCTGGGCATCCTTCCGCGTGATGCTCTCAGCTTTGCTTGCCCACAGCACGCCGCTGTGGTCGTAAAGCTGCACCTCCGTTACAGTGATATTGCCCGCAACGGTATGGTCGATGATAAAGGTTACGGCAATCCGACCGTCGGCCAGCACCTCGGCAGTTTCGATTTGCGCCGTATAGTAGGTGCTGCCGACTTTGTACTTGGCATACGCAATGCTGTTTTTCAGGTGATTGCGCAGCGAGTTGAGGGCGTTGGTCGTCAGCATTCGGGTTCCTCCTTCCCTTAAAGTGCGTCATCGCCGCATAGCTTCTCGCTTGCGCACGGTGCATATGAAAAGGCCGTGGCCTTTCCGTCAGATTGGGCGGCGGCATCCTCTTTGGCGATTACGCCCAGCGTGTTTTCCTGTGGAATGGTGCCGCTTTTAGTGTTTTCGCTCGCCGCAGGATACGGGAAAACATGTCCCTCGGCGGCATGGCTGGCAATAACGGCGCTCGAAACGGCCCTGCCAATGGTGTTCTCCTGGGGCTTGGTTCCGGCAAGCGGATAAGGGAACGGATAGGGTCGCGCATCCTTTGCGGCGATTGTAACGTTTCCGCTCGTGATCCTGCCGACGACGTTTTCCTGCGGCCAGGTGCCTGCAAGGCGATCCGGGCCAGTCATGACGTAAGGAAATTTGGCGAGCACCTTCCCTTCGCCGTGTACGACAATAACGGTGCTTGTGCCCACGGCCAAACTATCCAGAACGCTTCGCACGTTCTTTGCTGCTGCAATCGCCATGCGTGCCCACGTCTCATTGGCGTCTGTCCATTTGCCCGATACGGTCACACGGAAATGAAATGCGTCTCCGCCGTACTGCCAGTTTTCCTCCACCTCTACGCTGTCGAAGAAACCTTCTAGGAAATTGTAGATGGCCTGGGGCGTGCCATAGGCCGCGAACAGTGGCGTAGCGTCCCGAATCCATTTGCGCTTTGCGTCGATGCTGGCGTTGTAGTCATACAGGCATCCAAGTTCCCAGGCCATTTCATCCAGCCGCCATTCCGGCATTTTATCGACGTTCTGCACGGTGTCAACGCCGGTCTGTACCGTGTCGCACATGATTTGCAGGGCTTTTTCAATGGCCTTTGCCATGGCAAAGCCATTCTTGTCGGCAAGTAGGAAATCCGGGAAAAGCTGCATGATGGAAAAGTCGATCATGTCGTCATCACCGCCAGCGTGATATTTCCCTTGCAGCGCGTATCCGCAGCGACGGCGGTATAGGTCACGTCGCCGCCGTCAAAGGCGCTGCCGTCGCCCCACACCACGCGCGTAGCGCCCGCCTGATAGAGCATCGCCATGAGCTTGTCCGGGTTGAATGCCCGGCCAATCGTGTTGTCCTGCCATGTCTGGTATTCCTTCATGGCGCTTGACAGCGCGGCGGCGATGTTGCTTCCTGTCGCCTGCGCGTACTTCACTTTCAGCGTATAGGCTTTTTCCTTCGCCTTTTGCACGGTTACGGTGTCGGTCAAGGGGCGAACGTCCTGCGCATTCAGCGCATTGGCGACGCTGGCGAGAATCGCGTCCGCGCCGGTATCGCTGGCGAGAATCAGGTATACGCCGACTTTGCCAGCGCCAAGGTTCAAGGCTTTGGCGTCAACAATTTCGCTGGTGACGTTCATTGCTACGCTTTCGTACTGGTTTTCCGGCCCGGTCGTCGTATTGATAAGGCCAAACTCGCGGATGCGTTCGCGGTAGGTGTCATCATCTTCTTCGTCCTGCCCGCCGCTGGCACTCTCCGTAACGAAAACGCTCACAACAGCAGGATTTGGCACCATGAACTGCATCTGCGTACCCGTAAGCAGGCCGTTACCTGCGCCGCCTGTCTGCTGGCATATGATTGCGGCAATGATTTCCTGCTCATAGCCCGTCTGTTGGACGTCTTCCTCCAGCAGATACATCTTTTCACCGTCAGCCGTCAGCGCCGTACCTGCCGCAATGGTTCTGGCTGTTCCAGTTGCCTTGAAGGTGATTTTGACCTTGCTTTGCGCGGCCTGTGCTGGAATGCGAATGCAGTTGCGCTTTTCTCCGTAGATGTCCAGATACTCACCTACGGCATAGCGCAGCGTGTCCATGCGCAGCGCAGCGTCAACGCCTGCAAACACTTGGGTAATCATGGCCTGCGCGCCGCGCAGCAGCATTTCCTTTTCATCGCCAGGATAAAGTACATCGCCTCCTGCTTCCACATAAGCCGTGATCATTTCATTCCAGATTTCATCTGGATCATAGGTCAGATAATGGATTTCCGTGTTGTCCACTCGTCATCACCCCCTTACTCGTCAATATCAATCTCAATCGTTGCGTAGATAATGATGTTGCCGTCCTTATCCAGCTCGCAACTTGCATCGACCACTTCTGCGTCAGGCTCCCACAGCATAACGCGGTCAAGCTCCGGCAAAAGAGCTTCCTGAAAATCCTGTATGGGCAGATCATAGAGTGCAGGATCAAAGCCGCGATAGCGGTCATATGGGATTTCGCCCATTTTGCACATCAGCAGATTTTTCGCATTCTGAATCGTCCGCAGGATAATATCGTCGTTGCATTCAAAGTCGATGGGGGAAGGCTGGTTCGTAATCTGATATTGTGCCATATCTCCACCTCATTTCAACAGACGCATGACTTTGTTGCTTTTTTTCGCAGGAACGACTTTTTTTGCTGGCGTAGTTTTCTTTTTTGTGGTCTTGGATTGCTTTTTTGCATTATTCGTGATTCGTTTGATTGTGGAAACGGCCTTGGATATGCCGGCAATTGCGCCCACGGCACTTATGGCCTTTTTGGCCGCGCTGATCGCGCCGGTGACAGCCCCCTTAACGGCTGAAAGAATGCCGCTCGAAGTGGTGGTCTTTTTCTTCACGCTGGTTTTCTTGCTTCCGCCAGAAGAACGGCCGCTGCTTCCTCCGCCGCTGCTGCTGCTTCCGCCGCTTTCGCCGTCGTACTTGCCGGATTGCTTAAAGGTAAGCTGCACTTTGCATCCCACCCATACGCCATTGCTAGCAATCTGCGTTTCCGATATGCTTGCGTCAGTAAGCATGAGCTGGCATGTCACCAGCTTTTTCCCACCGACATAAAAATAACCCTGGCTTCCGCGTCGCGCTTCATCGACGAACGCCAGGGCTTCATTGCGTACATCATTGCCCGTCAGGGCAGAAAGCAAAACCGTCAGAGAGATTTCGGCAGGTTTTCCGCTTTTCCGGCTGACATACTTTTGGCCGCCCGTTTCTTTATCTTCGGTTTCGCTCGATCCTTTGATCGTCAACCCCGTAAAGCTCCGAATGACATTAGGCGATACGACAAAGGTATGACTGTTCCATTTGCCCACTTCCGGCATTGTGCATCACTCCTTCCAGGGGGCCGAAGCGGGAATATACTCGCTATCCCGTTCGTCCTTTTTGATTTCCACGACGGGAAGGAAAAGCGATTCCGTGCCGTCGAATACGCTTTTCGTAACCAAATGCGGGTTTGCGTTCATGAGATCACAGGCATACTTTTCATCGTCGTATATCTGCAATGCAACGCTGTCGAAAGTTTCGCCCGCGCTGCATTGGTACATATAGCCGCTCATTTCAGCCATTATGCGTACACCTCCACATCGTCATGAAGTTGCTTATCCTGATACCATTTTTCCAGTCGGGCCTTATCCTCGATCAAACGCTGCTCCACGCCGTTTGCATCGTTGGCAATGATCGTGGGCGAATAGATAAGCTGCGACGGCGTGTTGCCTCCGCCTGCGTTCAGGCCGCCGTTGCGCGTCAGCAGTTCCGGCCATGTAAAGCCGCTTGCCTGTCGCGCCGCATCCAAAAGCCATGCAGTCCGTTCCGAATGCTCTTCCGGAATCGCCCATTCCGGCCCAGCTTCACCAAAGATGGAAGGTTCATCTGCGCGCCCGCCATCGGCGTACTTGGCAAGCCGGTTCATCAGGCCGCCTCCGCCGCGCTGCACAACGTTAATATACTGCGTTATGGGCGTGCTGAACGTGCTTGCAATCGCGCCTCTGGTGGCCGCCGCGCTGCCGTTGTCGCTCACATGTACCGCCTGTGCCAGCGGATCATCCATCACGCTTTGCGCGTCGGAATGCGCCGCCTGCGCGGCTTCTGCTGCGCCGGTTACGGTAGACGGCATTTCCAGTTCGCCGGTATCCTCAGGTACTTCCGGCTCGACCGGCACCTTGATTTCCTGGCTGCCTGCCGCGTCCTGCACGGCCCCTTCGTCAAGAACGGGATCAATCTCTGCCGTGATCTTATATTTCTCAAGATCATGGCTCGCATTGCCGTATAGCAGGGAATAGACCGCTGCATCGTCCTGGAATGCACTGCCATCCTGTGCGAATACATTGGTCTCGTCCGCAAGCACCTTGTCGAAATCATAAACAGCTCTCAGCGATTCGACCATGCGCTGATACTCGGAGCGAGCTGTTTTGCTCATTTTGCTCCATGCGCCGTTTACATCATTCGCGTTTTGACCCTTTCCGACCTCGGCCAGATAGTCATCCATCCTGCCGTTTTCTCCGCTGAATGCAGCGGCAGTCTGCCGGGCGGTTTCTGCGGTATAGCTGGATATATAATCCTGCATATATTCCAGGAAGGGCGACTTCTGCGCCTGCATGATGCCGTATTCGTCTGCCGCAGAGGAAAAAATCGTGCTGTCGCCGAACAAAGTTGCCAACACGCCATTGTAATTCAACACGCCGGTGGAGGCAAAATTGTCGTTGATCTGCTGCATAGCGTACAGTCTGCGCAGATTGTTTGCGCTTTCTGTATCGCCGACGCTATCATAGTAATCGGCTTTGGCCGTAAGCCCCTCGTATCCGCCGTAGCTGGCAATCATGCGTGCGAGGTATTCGCCAAGCTGGGTTCGGGTATTGTTTCCCATCCAGTCCGCTTCGCCAGCCAGAGAATTGTTGCCGTATGCGTCCTTGAACAGTTTCACGGCGCTCTCTGCCGACAGTTCTCCGCCAAGCACGCGGTCGGCCAGCCCTTCCAGCTCGCCATATGCCGTGCCGAGATCGCTTTGTTCGATGCTCGATTCCCACAGCCGCGTCAGTATTCCATCATATTTGGCGCTCTGCTCTGTAACATGACGTTCGTACTGTGCGTCAAGCGCGCTAAGCGTTTCCTCACTGGCTCCACGATATTCCAGTTTGAAGCGCTCTTTCAGATATTCTTCTTCCGCAGATGCAAGCAGGCTGTCTCGCTCAGTTTGCACCTCGCTGGCGAGTTCTTTGATTTCGTCATAGCTGGCGGTCTGCGCCTTGTGGAAAAGCATCTGCTGGGTAACGTAGTCCTGCTCCCGCTGTGCCTCCGCCGCTGCCTTAGACATGGCGTCGTTGTAGCTCTGCATCCAGCCTTGGATTTCGGCATACTCGTCGGCAGATACCGTTCCGTCATCAAAAGCGCTCGTCAGCGCATCGCGCAAGCCTTGGCTTAGCCTTTCGGCGGTTGCAAGCGCGTCGAGGTAGCTTTGATTGGTCAGGCTGATAATTTCCTGGTATTGTGGATCGTACTCCGCTGTTCCCTCGCCGCCAAAGAGCATTTCGAAATAGCTCATGCTGGCGGCGGTCGAGTTATTGATGCCCTCGACCAGCGATTTGTACATATCCTGTCCAAGCCCTTGCAGCTTGGTTTTTGCATCCTCGGTCAGCGTCGTTCCCGTCAGCATGGCCGTCAACAATTCGCTGGAAAAGGTTTGGATGGCGTTCGTATAGTCGGTTACGCTCTGCTCAAGAGCAGCGTTGAACTCATTGACTTCACTATATGCTGTCTTAAAATCAGCACCAAGCCCCACGACATATTCCGAAAGCGACTGAGCGTCCAGCTTCATATCCCCGAAGTTGCCCGCCATATCTGCTTCCGAAAGCTCTTTGACTGCCGCCGCAGCAGCAGTAAGCGCCACAAGGCCAAGGCCAATACCACCGGCAGGGGTCAGCAGATAGCCGATCAGCCGGAAAGCGCTGCCCGCAAGCAGCAGACCAGGGCCAGCGGCGGCGATAACGCTCACGCCGGAAACCAGCGCATCAAGCGTGCCTTCGTCCATATTGGATAGGCCCGTGACGATTTCCTTCAGCCATACCGCCACATTCTCCACGGCAGGGGCGAGGCTTTCGCCTATGGTGGTCTGAAATTCAGTATATGCCGCTTCTAATTCGCGCAACGCGCCGCCAAGGCCGCCCTGCATGGTATCGGACATGCTCTGTGCGAAGCCGTCCGCATTTACAATTTCAGCAAACGTCTGATCCCATTCCTCGTCGGAAATGGAAATCAGGTTCATAGCCGTAGTGATGCCGCGCTTGCCGAATATCTTTGCAAATACGTTGTACAGAGCGTTGTCCGTCAGCCCTTCCGTATTTGCCAAAAAGGAATCAATATCCCCGCCAGCAGCATTCAGCGCGCCGGTCAGCTCCGTCAGGTCTTGCGAGTATTCCGCGCTGCCGCGCACAGTATCGCGCAGAGATTTGATAATGTCGATGGCCGGGAGCAGCTTGCCGTGCTCGTCATAGACCTTCAATCCCTGCTCCATCAGGGATTGCACGGCCATAGCCGCCTGTCCATTGCTTTTATTTTCGGCGTATGCGTCGATTTCCTCCTGAGCAATACCCAGCTGCTCCATAGCATCAACGATGTCGTCGATGCTCCCGGCAGGGGCCGCCAAGGACAGCATGAAATTTCGTAGCCAGGTGCCCGCCTGCGCGCCGCGCTGGTCATGGCCGAACTGGCTCATAGCCGACAGGATCGTCAGAATTTCTTCGCTGCTGGAAAAAAATTCGCCGCTGGCGCTGCCCAGACGCATCATGGATTCGCCCAGCGTGTCGATGTCTGTCATGCCGATGGCTGCCGTTTTTGCCATCTGATCGGTGAGCGTACTGGCATATTCCATGCCATAGCCCATGCTCGTCAGGCTTGACAGCAGATAATCGACCGAATCAGCCAGATCAAGGTTTCCGGCCATTGCCAGATCAAGAACGCTCGGCAGCAGGGAATAGGTGTCCTCAACGCCCATGCCTGCCTGTGCGATCAGCACCATAGCATTTGCGCTTTGCAGGTTGGAATAGGTCGTCGTTTGCGCGATCTGCCGGTTCAGGGCATCCAGCTTTTCCATTTCGGCCGCCGTATAGCCGCCGACTGCCTGGGTTTCGCGCATGGCGTCATCGTACTTGACGTAGGTCTCGACGCTTTCCTTGCCGAAGTCGATAATCTTCTGGCTGATCCCGTCGATCTGCGAGCCGAGACCAATAAGCGCTTCTCCGATCTGACCGAAGCTGTTATCTACCCGCCCGCTGATGGCAATAATGGTTTGTAGGGTTTGCTGGCCCATATTTTCACCGCCTTTCTTTATGATGCTTCGGCGGCATTTTCAATCAATCAAAAGCCGCAAGAATAGCTCCGTGCCCGTCCTCAAACACGAAGAAATAAACGCGATCATCAACCTTGTATATTGCGTCGCTGATTGCAGGAAGGGGCGGCGTTGTGATGCCGTCCCGCGAGTACGACATAACTCTGTATCCGTCATCTTCCGCAGAGATAATGCGTCCTCTTTCTATCGCTGCTCCGTAGTCACTCATTGTGTGCATCCTCGTTTTTGGTTGATTGGATATATTGTCGTCCGTATTGGCAAACGTCAAGGCACTCGCACCGGCGCGTCACAACGCACCGGCTGCGCTCCTGATCGCACAGATAGGAACGTATAAGGCGCTTGACCGTGATTTTCTTTGCTTTTAGTGATTGATTCTTTTCTTGATAATTTCCAGGCTTCGTTGCGTGATAAATAAAAAGGCCGCCGATTTTGCCCATATCACCGCCCGCCTATCTGATGGTGTCGATGCACCGAAAAAGCGTCGCTGTGCTCTTTCTGCCGATCATGTCGTGTTCAACCTCGTCGATAATCCATTCGCCAGAGGCGTCCGTAGGGCCGCTTACATCGACGCGGGTCATCGCTGCAAAGCCAGCGTTGAACTCCATGGAAATAGTAAGTCGCTCGGCCTTGCGGTTGTTGGAAAGCAGAATCCCGCGTGCCCAGCGGCCCGCCTCCACGTCATTCATGGCCGGTAAATGGGTCATGGTGACGTAATTGCCGCTGCTCGCCCCGTCATCCTGTGCAATGCACTCGGCGTAGGGGGTCTTGATTGTCAAAGCCGACCATTTCAGGTCGTCGCGCCGGATATAGGTCACGCCCGGCTGCTCTGCGCTGATTTCAATGTTCTGTGCCGCGCTTGCCTTTTGCATTTGCAGGATGCCGATTCCGGCGAATCGTCCTCCTACGGTCTTAAAAGCAGCTCCTTCCCAATCTGCAATGCGGTTCATAAAAGCGGCTGCGCCCTCCGCATTGCGCATGAGGAATGAATACCGGATTTGTCCGTCCAGTCCATAAAGCCCGCTTTCCATGCCGCATTCCGCAGCGCAGGATGCCAGCAGGTCATTGAGGCGTATGTTTTCATAGGTGGCGCAGGTTTTGCGTCGTGCTGCACTCGGAACGCTCGTCGCGAGTATCCGAAATTTCCCGTTTTGTGGGATAATCGTGTTCAGATAAAGTGTGCCTGTCTGGTAGCCGTTCATCGAAGCAACGATCACGTCGTCAGTTTTCGGCCCCCAGGAATACCATGCTCCCGCATGATCCATTTCAATTTCCAGGCAATCGCATCGCCCGCCCGATGCTTCGTGGTGAATGCACTTCGCAATATCTACCATGTATGCAATATCCACGCCCTGATAATAAAGCTCCATCCTGCACCTCCTTCCGCCCAAAAGTAAAGCGCCGGGGAAAGTTCCCCCGACGCTTTACTTCTTCTTCCGCGCTTCAAACACTTCATGGATTGCCGCCACGCAGTCGTAAAACAGCAGAATCGGCATATCCAGAAAAGCGTTGATGGGCGTGTGGCTCGCAATCGACGCATCTGCAATGCGTTTTAGGTATTCTGATTTGCTGCCCGCGTGGAAGTTATGAGAAAAACCGTGGCAAGCTGCACTGCTCTCAGCGCGTCCACCGCGCCGATACGTTCCTTGATGTCGGTGGCATCCACATCCGGTGTGGCCTTGCCTGCCGCAGTAGCAAACAGGCAAAGCGCCTGCTTATGCGAAATCTTGAATACGTTGCGCGCGGTCACGTCAGCGTCCATCGCTTCAACGTATTCCCAGCCGGTCAGCTTGCTGAAATCGTACTGCAATTCAGTAATGTCTTGGCTTTTTGCGCGGATGGGGGTGGACAGTTTCAGAGTGCCCCTGGTGATTTCTCCGGCCAGTACCTTCTGCACATTTTCGGTCGCCTTGACTTCGTTCTTTTCGTTTTTGATTGCTTCTTCGCTCATTTTTCGATTCTCCTTTTCAGCCATGAATAGCCTGCAAATGCGCGAACGTTCGCGCATTTGCAGGTGGCGCATCGGGCCTTAATTCAGCAGGCTTTCAACAGCGCTGGTACAATCGACGCCATTAAACTTGATGATGCCTGCCATCGCATCAATAACGGTCGTCGTTTCACCGTTGATTTCTTCCTCGTAGCGCAGAACAGAATACTTATCCGTGCTGCCAAAGGGATTGCCGGTTTCCACATTGCCCTTTTCCGTGGACTTGTGGACGCCGGTCACACGCACCTTTACGCTCTCGTGCTCGATCTCGCCAGCAGCCACATTGTAGCGCTGGCGCACAACGCGCGTTTCGATAAAGTGCTTGCCGGGATCAGCAAGATACTTGCAGTTGACGCCGTTGTTGTGGCTTACGCCGTACTCCATGGCGTTGATATGGGTGGTATTGGGCATATCCACATCCGCCGCCATACCGGAAGCGGAAATGCTCACCGTGGGATGCTCGATGGTAGGCAGGGCAACGCTGGTCACGTCCTCGACCACGCGGTCATTGTCGATAACCCGATGCCCCTCAACGTTGTTATATACTTTCTGCGGCATTGTTTCTCAGCTCCTTTCAGGCGATGTCGGCAAAGTAAGTCACAAAGCCGTCCGACGTCCAATTTACGATGGCCGTCAGGCTCTTGGCAAGCGGCGTAGTGGTGACGTTGAAAGCGAAAGTATAATCGCCGTTCATGATGTCGCTCTTGGCGTCGGCTTCGGCGTTCAGATGCACTTCGCCGTAGGTCAGCGCGCCGATTTTTACCAGCGCGTCAAGGCGGGTCTGTTCCTCCGCAACGATGGTCTTGATGTCGTTGGAGGTCAGCGGCTTATCCACATTACGGGTACGGCGGTGCTGGAAGTCGTTGCTGATGTAATACAGCATCATGCGGTTGGTCTCAGACACATTGATCTGATCGCCGCCCTCCTGGTTGTAATCCGCGCTGTGGCAGCCCCAGATGGCCCAGCGTCCGCCTACATACGCGGCGGAGGCGATACCGTTCTTGTTCAGGGTGTTGTTGATCAGATAGTCATCATACACGCGCCCCGTGGAGCTTTCGCCGAGATACAGATTGCGGATGACGGCGCACTCGGTATTGCTGGCCGTCTTGTAGGGAATGCCGTCCTGCTGGACAAGCAACTCCTGAAGGTTGGCCGCCGCCAGAACGGAAAGGTGATACTTCTTGCCGTCCGTGCCCTCCGCCATCGGGAAATACACCGTTTCGTTGGGCTTGGTATAGCCGTTCGCGTTCTTCCAGGTATTCGCCGATGCAAGCGTAACCGCCCGGCTCTGCGCGTTCACGATAGGGATGTCCACCATCAGGTAGATGTCCCAATGGCCGTTGACCTTTTCGCTGTTCTGCACCATCGCCGTATGCACGGCAGGCACAGAGGAAAAGCCGGGAGCCAGCAGGAAAGAGGGGATAAAGCCGGTTCCCTGATAGACGTTCTTCACGGCGTAAAGGCCCTTGTTCAGGCCAGCGTCATCAGTAGAGCCGATCACGTCGTCAGCGTCCACCTTGGTTGCGTCCACGATGTCATAGGTGACAGTGATCGCTTCCGTGCCCAGGCCGCCGCTGGTGATTTCAGCAATCGTGATGGTCTTTTTCTTGTAGTCGTACTGTACCGTGTAGTCCGTGCCTTTCGTTTTGCCGGTCACAGCCACCGTATCCAGAACGGCGTCCTCGGCGTCAGCAATGGTCACGCGCCCATTGGCCGGGGTCAGGTTCTTAGTGCCGCCAGTAGTCGCCTTATGCGTAGCAGGGTCGAGAACGTTGATGAGCACCAGCGGGCCAACCGCCTTATTTTCCAGATGCGCGTGCATCGCTTCGCAAAGCGTGTACTTGCTCCAATCTTCGGAATAGCCGAAGTATTTGCGTGCCTCGGCAATATTGCTCACCAGAATGGGCTTGTTCACGTTCTTGGCTCCGCCCTCCACCGTCTGGACGGGGGCGGTGCCGACATAGACAATGGCGTTCTGGCTCTTGGCGGCAACCTTAGTGCCTACCGCCTGAATCTGACCATACGCGCCATGCAGATAATCAGCCATGATTTATTCCTCCTATTTCAAAAATTCTTCAATGGCAGGATTCGTGCCTTCGTCTGCGTAACAGGCAAACTCCGCATTCACGAATCCGTAGTAGATGGGCCTCTTGTCCACCACGAAAGATTGGTCGGTGTAGAGGCTGTAAACGAGGGATGCTTCTTTCAGAAAGAGATCGCTGTGCGGGATAAATCTCTGCCCCAGCAGTTTTTGAACGCAATCGTCCATCCAGTCGACCAGCGTCATCAGCCCTTCTTCGGTTCCTTCCTGAAACAGGCTCATGTCAAGCCCTTCGGGGCTGTCCGCACTGTCGATGAAGCCGGGAAGCCGAATTCCCGGTTCATAGACGCTGAAAAGGATGCTCACCGATAGCGTCTGCGCCAGTTCTGGCGGTCGATGCACGCCGGAATACCTGTCGAAACGCTTTTCTTCTACGTTCTTGGCATGGCTCGCGTTAGGCATGACGAGGATCCCAGGACATACGCTGATTGGGTCAATGACGAGGTTTCCCGTTTCATCCGGTCTTGTTGGCTGCCAGGCAAGATAGCAGCGCGGCTCCTGCCGGACAATCTTTGCAATATCGTGGTCGGGAGGGATTGTTTTCATCATGCGTCCGGCGCAGAGTTCTTTTTCAATCCATGCTTTCAGCATACGCAGGCGTTCCGTCGTTCTCATACGTTTCTCACCGCTTTGGGATCGAAGCTCACCAGCAGGATTGAGTACATGCCCATATCTTCCTGCACTTGGAGCACCTTCATAGGCTTATTATCGAATAGCACATGCTCGTTCGGCATTGCGCGGCCAGGGAAACCATCCTTGGGCGTATAAACGAGGGTTTCGGTCGTGTTGTTATCCCAGTTCAGATCAACAACGTTGTTGTTTTTGCGCTTGAGGGCGGTTTCGTCATCCGTCACACATTGAAACCTTCGGCCATTCCATGTGTGATATTCGGCAAAGTGACTGTGGTTCATAAAAACGCGCTTGACGTCAGCCTGAATGCGATCCTTGAGCGCCATCAGGCATCACCTCTTGCGCTTTTTTCTTTTGCGGGCGTTCTCTTCGGTTCATCGTGAACGACTACGGCCTTGCCCTGCTCGATCAGTCGCAGGGCGTAGCTGTCGTTTTCCTTGACCGTCTCGCCGGTCTTGGTCATGCGAAGCGTCATCATGCCTTTTTCCTCCCTCCGCTGGATTTCTTGGAGCGGACAGCTTTAGCCGTATGGGCAGGGGCTTTTTGCGCCTCAGCAGTGACAACGCCGTCCATCACGTCGATTTCAGGCATTTCCACTTCTTCGCTGCTGTCGTCCTCGTCAGGCGCAGTGTCGGTCGGCAATTCGTCGCGCGCGTCCATTTCCTCGTGCGCGGGAACGTCCTTCCATGTGGCAGGCTCCGCGCCTACCGCCTCAATGGCCTCTACTGCGTTGAGACGCAAAAGCCGTTGGAGCTTATCATCCGGGATGGGATTGTCAATAATTTCGCCGGGCGTGTACATGCGCCCGGCGATTTTGACAAAGTGTTTCGCGGTATAGCTCATAGGCTGCTCCTTTCTCACGTCACAGGACGTTGGCGACCACCCATGCGTCCACATTGAAGGGGACAATGGTCGGGCAGCTCGTCATACGGTTCTTGACGGCGTTGCTGTCGATAGAACCGTAGCGCAGAGGCACTTCCTTCTTGACGTAGGTCTTATGCTGCGCGTTGGGGCCGGTTTCTTCAACCTGCGTTACGGGGCCATGGAGGCACTTGAGCATTCCATTACCGCCCGCAATCAGCGTGCCGCTGGGAAGAATCGGCTTCACAACGCCGTCATCGTCGGTGAACCGGCCCGCAAAGGAGTACATTTCCACGCCGTCGCTGTTCCAGCCGATGAAGCGCACGCCCTGGCCGCGATACTTGGTGTTGATTTCGCCCATGTCGATATTCCGACCGTCGAACTGCTTGATGTAGTTGCTGTTGCCGATCATCGCATCAGCCACGTCGGGAGCCATGACGATCTTGTCCACGATGCCCAGCCCATCATAGACCAGATCGTAGATTTCGTGCATGTCCGCGTCAATCTTCGCGCCGGTCTGATCCCACGCAGTATCAGGCGTGAAATTCTGAGTGAAACCGTAGTCGGCAACCAGCGTGGTATTCATGTCGCGGCCCTCGTTGGTATACCTGAACACACTCAGCTTGCCGGTAAGAAGAACCTGACGGGCCATCCATTCACGGCGGCGCTGAATTGCCTTGCGCATTTCGATGATGTCCTTGGCGAGCATCTTCTTTTCACGCTGGGCGGGGGTCATTGCGCCGAGAATATCCTCGCCAAACGCCCGCTTCTGAAGATCAGGATTGGTGATGATACGTTCGGGAGCAATGGTGCAGAAGCCGATTTCGCGGGTTTCATAGCCGCTGCGGCTCATGACCACGCCGCCCGTGCCCGGATGAACCACAGGGGCCATCTGGCGGCTGCCCTTCTTGAAGTCGTAAATCGCTCGATCATCCTCCACAGCGCCCATATCGGCGCAGAAGGTGTCGTACAGGAAGGAATACTCGCGCGGCATCAGCTCGATAGCCGCAAGCTGTGCGCGAGTGCTGTAAATATCAAGAGGCATAATTTGCATTCTCCTTTCTTCGGTCGTCAGGCCCAAATCGCAAACAGCGTCAGGTCGGCGTTCGCAGTGTAGTTGGCGTTCGCGGCATATTCGGTGCCGGTGCCGTCAGCCTTGGTGTTCCACTTGGAAAAAGTCTTGCCGGACGGAGCCGTAAAACTGTTCGCCGCAATGGCGTAGGTGCTGCCGTAGTCAGCATAGGCTACCACGTCATCGCCGGTTCCGCCGTTGGCCTTATAGGTAATAGTGGCCTTGCCGTTGGCAAATGCAGCAGCAGTGTCCATCTGATCCAGCACAATTCCCTGACCGCGCAGGACGGCGATGTTCGCAGCGGAAAGCGCGGCGTCATTGGCAAGCGTCACCTTACCATAAATCAGGCGACCGCCGCGATAGGCGCGCGCATCCTCGGCAACGGCCTTGTTCGCGTCGGTATCGACGCTTTCATCCAGCACGGCCAGCATATTGCTCGCCGTCACGTTGGCGCTGGCGGCAGGGGCGTACATGCCGCTCGTCTTGCGATACATCACAGTGCCGCGCTTTACAACGCCGTTGCCGGGTTCGCACGAGATGGCGAACACATCTGCGCACTGCGGGTCGGAAAGCAGATATTCGGGATCGTTCTTTCCGATGACTTCATACATGCTCATTCGTTTCATCCTCCTTATTCAGCTTAATACATGCCGCCATCCATGCTCACACTGGCAGCCTTGGCATATTCGGCTACTTCCTTGGCGTTGGCGCTGATTTCCTGCTCGACACCGCCAGCAGATTCTTCGCTCGCGCCGCCCCTAATCGAGCTGGCTGCGGCGGTTTCCGCCGCGCGCTGGGCGATGAACTGCTGGCCCTTTTCACGCTGCGCCTTGATGATGGCCTTGTGGTAGTCCATGGCGGAAGTACCGTTTTCCTTGGCTTCGCGCGCCATGGCTTCGTAGCCAGCCGGGGTCAGATCGTCGATGTCCTGGAGCCGCTGGCGTTCCTGCGCTCCGCCCGCCTGCATGATGCTGTCATACAGCGCAGCGTTTTCACTGCGGAGCTGTTCGGGGGTCATATTCGTGATGTCCATACTGCTTGTTTCCTCCTCGGATTGTGTATTTTCAGGCACGACGCCAGCGGCAACTACTGGCTCCGTGTTGCTGACATTGGTCTGCGGCGCGGGATCCTCGCGCACGGAAAGCGTGGAAGGAATATTGCTGTACATTGCTTTCATGGCGCTCATTGTGCGCGGAGTGACGCAAGCGGCAATTTTCCCCGTGCCGTCGTCCCCCTCGGCAAGCAGTTCATCGCAAAAGCCGTTCTTTACGGCGTCCTCTGCCGTAAACCAGGTTTCGGCATCCATCCACGCCTTGATCTGTTCGTCCGTCTGCCCGGTTTTCTTGGCATAAAAGGCGCGCGTCGTTGCTTCTTCGGCGCGAAGATGCTGCGCGGTATGCTCGAATTGCTCGGCATTGCCCCAGTCAATCGTCCACGGATTGTGGATCATGTACTCGCTGCCCGGCGCAATCTGGACATGCGCGCCCGGAATAGTGGCGATAATCGTTGCAGCGCTGGCGCAAAGCCCCTCAATGCGGATGCTGATTTTTTCAAAACCTGCTGTGCAGAGAATACCGCGCATGGCGACGGCTTCCGTAACGATGCCGCCAGGGCTGTTGACGCGCAGCGTCAGCTTTTTGGCCCCGGATTCCTTGACGCTCTTGATGGCCTTATCGAAATCCGCTGCGCTTTTATCCTCCTTGGAGAACTTCCAATTCTCCGGCATATCCTCAATGATTTGGCCGTACAGCATGATCTCGGCTTCGCTATTGTCCGCGCTCAATCGCGGTGCGCTGAACCGAATCCGAAAAAAATCTCTATTCGGCATGATTTACGCCTCCTTGCCTGTCGTTTTATTGGTACTTGTTTCATCCGCCAGCGCGGATAGCTCCTTTTTGCGCTGGCGAATATTGGCCAGCCAGTCGTTGCCGTTATATTCGCTGGCCTCCTGCTCCTGCGTGGTGATGTTGTTGGCGATGCGTTCCGTTGCGGCTTTGACCTCTTTCAGCGGGTCAACATGGCCCATGCTCGCGCCCATCCACATGCAGCCGCACCACGCCTGCCGGATCGCCGGGTCATCGAAGAACCCCGGTGCTTCAATCCGCCCATTTGCAACGGCTTCGGAAAGCCATTGTTCGTAGATTGGCTGGTTGAAACTGGAATTGAAAGCCGTGCGCCTGACGCGCACTTCGCGCCAGAAATCCAGCAGCGCGCCGCGCGCGGCGGTGTAATTGCTCTCATACTTTTTCACCAGCACTTCCTTGGGAATCCCCATGCTCGCGCCGATCAGCGTTTCCATGGTGGAAACAAAGCTCTCGAATGCACTGTTGTTGCGCAGGGGGTTAAGCTCCTGAATCTTCTTCCCGGGCGGCATGGAGTAAATCGCGCCGGGCGCAAGCTCCAGTTTCAGTTCATCGTCAGTAACCTTTTCGTCCTCATTTACGGCATCCTCCATGCCCAGTTTGCCGTCATCGGCATCGCTGACAATGAAAGCCGTCAGCATGGAGGAAACGACGTTGGCTGCAAGCTCGCTTGTGAGATAGCGGTCGAGCTGCTTGATCTGCTCGATTTGCGCCGCGACGAAGGGAATGCCCCTTCGCTGTTCCGGGCGTTCTACTGTCATGATGTGCAGCACATTGGGATAGCCTGTATCCTTGCCGATAGCGTCGATGGGAATCCACTCAATTTCTGCTGTGGTATTCTCCATCAGGGGGTGCCTGCTGGCAATGTGATAGCGGATTACAGCACCTTCCTTGTCGATTTCCACGCCATCGACAATGCGCCCGCCATTTTCTGTCTCGGTGCTTTCGCTTTCGCCCTCTTGGCTGTCCGGCGTAGATACCCGGTCGGCTTCCAGCACGCGAAGCGTGGTGGTATAGGGCGTGCGTTTGTTTTCCTTCATGCCGAATAGAACGAACACATCGCCGCTCACCAGCTCGCTCAAAAAGGCAAGCTGCTGTAACCCATAGAAATTCTGCTGCCGTTCCGCATCACACATCGGGTTTTCGGCCCATAGCCGAAATTCCCGAAGCGTGTTGCGTTCCCATTCATCCCTTGCTTCATCCGTCAGGCCCAGCGCCTCGCCGTCAATCTTGGGCTTGGGCTGAATTCCCCAGCCAACAACATTGGTCGTCAGCGTCGCCGGGCCGCTCCGGGCAAGGCCGCCTCCGGCGTACAGATCGCGTGCGCGCTGGCGTAAAAGCGCGCCGTGAAGGTCGATATCGTCCTCAGCGCTACCGCCGCGCACCAACCAGCCGACCATGCTGTTCAAGGTCGTACTTGCGCCGTGGTTGCCGTAGCCGGTGGGGGCCATGCGGCTTTTGCCGTCGCTGCCATTCTGCCCTTCGCGCAACAGGCGGTCACGATACACCTTATTTGCACGCTTAGGCGAAAACAAAAAAAGCGCTCGTTCGCGCAGGTTCGGATCTTGCTTATTCATGCCGTCACCGCCTTACAGGTCGCGCGGCACCACGCGCACAACGCGGGTCGTTCGCACTTGGCCGCTCAAAGATTCCACAACATTGCCAAAAATTTCAATCTGCTTTGCTACTTCGGGCAAGTCAAAGGCCGTAAATTCTCGCGTACCTACGCGATACGATTTGGCCTGCCCTTCTGCAAGCGCCCGGTAGCACTCTTTCCAAAGCTCAAGGATTTCTCTGGCCTCGGATAGCGTGTATGCGCTCGTAATTGCCATAGGCTTTATGGCCCTCCCTTCAAATTTTGATTCCGCTGGAAATAACGCGGCGTGGTTTCTTTCGTTCCGCCTGCGCTTTCGTAATCGGCGCATCCTCGGTCTTTCCCGATAAAGCCGCTTCGATCTTGTCGAAGTTCCAGTTGAAAAAAACATAAGCCGCCCGCGCGTAATTGCGCATGTCAAGCGGTTCGTTTCGTTCGTAGGTTTTCTCCCACACGATGACGTTCTGCCCGCCCCTGCGGTGAATGACCTGCTTTTCGGACAATAGCCCGCGAAAATACTCCAAATCGTAACCGCAGCGATAGTCGATGGGGTAGTGCATGTATCTTGGGCCGGGAGTTTCAATGCCCGTAGAATAGAGGATTGCTTCTTTCCCTGCATCAACGCCAATCACAAAGGCATATGCGCCTTTGAAGCCTGTTCCGCTTTTCATTTGTCGGACATAGAGTTTGCCTTCGCCGCCTTCGCCCTTGATTGGCCATATGCGCCGATTGGCGCGCTTGGCGCATTCGCGGTATACATCCTGCGTAAAATGGCCGCCTGAATCGACGAAAGTTGCGAGCACACGCAGAGCCATGCCGTTTGCCATTTTCCATTCACGATCTAAAAGCGCGTCCACTTCTTCCCAAACGCCTGGGCTGTCCGCACGGCCCGGAATGATGCCGCGTGCAATTCCCCAGCTTTGTTCGTTGCGATCCCAGCCGACCACTTCGTATTCCAGGCGGTTGTCCTGCGTGTCGATGCCCATAGTCAGGATCAGCACGCCCGTTGGCACCTCGGCATTATAGTGTTCCCGCCGTTCGTATAGCTTTTCGGGGACGCCGCTTCGGTCGCGCAGCTCCCAGCTTTCACCCAACATAGTATTGTGAAATACCTTGAGCTTTTCAGGATCATCTTTTGCCTGCAAAAAACTGAGAGCGATTTCCCGCCAGTCAGACCATGGGGACATAAAGGCGTTCAAACGAAATGAACGCACGCCGTTTTGCAGCGCGCGTTCATTTTTGATAACCCATTTAGCCGGGCAGCGTTTCACCTCGTATTCCGGCGTTTCCCGCTTGCACACAGGGCATTGCCATCGGGCATTTTGGACGATGTAGTTTGTTTCTCCGTTTTCGTCCTTGAATTTCTCCCGGTCGAATTTTACATCATCAAAGCGTATGAAGCTGTATTGATGGCAGTGCGGGCACTCGGTATGCCATTCCTCCTGCGTGCCCTTCATGTATGCTTTTTCAATCTTGCTCACGCCCTTTATGGTCGGTGTTGACGTTTTGACAATTTTGCGGTTGTGCCGGTAGGTTTCTGTTCTGCGCTCGGCAAGCTCGATAGGATCACCCTCTGTGCCTGCGCTGGCCGGAAATCGGTCGATCTCATCCAGAAAGATATATCGGACAGGTTTACTCGCCAAATCGGACGGACTATTTGCGCCGATAATGGCAAGGCTGCCGCCCGGAAAGGTTTTCATAGTGATCGTGTTCGCCGCATCGCGTCCCTTGGCCTTATATACCTTGTCGCGCAGGGTAGGACAGGCCGCGATCATCGGCGCAATGCGTCGCTTGGAATAATCCTCGGCCACTTTGTCTGTCGGCTGAACATAGAGCATTGGGCCGGGGTCGTTATCAATCGCCCGGCCCATCATGTTCAGTTCAATTTCCGACTTGCCGACCTGCGAAGAAGCCATAATCACGATCTCATAAATGCCGGGCTGGGTAAAAGCGTCCATGATTTCGCGCTGATAAGGCGCTCGATCCGTTCGCCATGGGCCGGGTTCAGCGCTACTTTCTGAAACCAGCACGCGGTTTTCATCGGCCCATTCGGATACCGTTTGCGCTTTGGGCGGAAGGAACATGGCATAGGTTGCTCTCAGGAGTTCGGATAAATCCATCTTATCCCTCCTGTTCGTCCTCTGCTTCCTCCGCTTCTTCGCTCTCTGCCGCTTCTTCCGGGAGCGGGGTTTCGGCAATATTTGTCAGTGTGTCGCGCACTTCCGCGTCGATAATGCCCGTAATGATCTCGATGTTATCCATCATCGTGACCTGCGGCGCGATTTTCGAGGGGAGGCGCAGCAGGTTTTGCATCACGGTATTGGCAACCGTCGTCCAGAGCTTGCGCACCTCCTGAACATCTACGAGCTTTCCTTCTAAGTGTGCAACCTCCAGCTCCGTTTTCCGTGTTTTTACGCGCTCGTGGATGGCCTTTACTTCATCCAGTGACGTTTCGTCTGCCGTTTCCGTGTCTACGTTATACTTGACCCATCTTTGCACAAAAATAGCGAGGTCGTATTTTCCGCCCTCGCCTTTAACAAACAGCTTCCCGTTCGCTGGGAGGCTTGTGTCAATGTCGTGTAAGCGCCGGTAGCTGTATCCGGCAATGCTCGCCAACTCTTTTTTTGTACATTCGATAGCCATATAATCACCTGCACTTTGCAATCAGGCGTTCATGTTCATGCTCAAGACGTTTCATGAGCATGTCCATGATGTCGGTCTGAACATCATCCTCTGAGCGGTTCAGCGGCATCTGCGGTACGCCGATACCAGCTACCCGTGCAATGGGGAGACGGTCGTCTGTCGTGCGTGTGAACGTCAAGCCGCCGAGGCTTGAGCCGAGGTTGCGGAAAGGCGGGTTCCCGCCTTGATGGCTCATTTGAGACGGCATAGTGCTTCTCTGGCCCTTTACCATCTGCGCCGAAACCTTATATCGGCGCAATTTTGCATTCCATCCGTGAGCGCCGCCGCTAGCATTGAAAGTGCCGCCGATGGTGCCGCGCGTGCCCTTGATGGGGATACTGCAACTGACGCCAGCAACGCCGCCGAGTTCCGTTCTCGGCGCGCCAACCTGGCTGCCGATCCAGGAGGGCTTGGCATTGTATTCCTTTGGCAGGTCTTTTTTCAGGATAGTCTTGACATGTCTGCCGGTTCGGCTGAACGCACGATACATCAGCTTTTCAAACTCGGCCTGCGTATGCACAGCGCGCAAAGCACTGATCGTTTCCATCGCATCGCTTATGTCAACATCCAGATAAACTCCCGGATTTGCCATCGAAACCCCCTCCTTTCTCGAAAACAAAAAGGGTAACGGTTTGAATACCCGTTACCCATCTCTCGCGACAATAGCATTATAGCATGTCAAGAGTCGTGAATCAAGTGATTTTGGAGAAAATCAGGAATTTTTTTCAAGGATGTACCGTTCGCGCCATACGACGCTTTCCATGTCGCGCGCTTGCTCAATGGCTTCTCTGGCCCTTGCAAAGCCGTACTCCGTCATATTTAGCTCGCGCCTCACGACCGTTGCCGGTAGATCATCCACATAAAGCATCACTACAAACGTGCGCATGGTTCGGCTCGGAATGCTGTTGATAATGCGCTCGGCGGCTTTTAATTCCCGCACATACGTCTGCATCTGCGCTTTATGTTCCTCATTCAGCCCACTAATAGCTGCAAATGCCGCGTCGAAACCGCTGGGAACGCCCTTGCCGCCAGGCATTCCCGTGATGTGGGCGGTCACACCGTACATACGATCATTCTGCCAGACGATGCGTTTTTCCAGACTGCAAACGTCCTGCATGATGTACAGTACGCGCGAAAGCAGGAGAATGTCCTTGTTCTTTATGACGCGCGGCTCTGCGCTTTTCGTCGGTTGATTCTTCATGATTCCTCCTTGGGCGCATCCCCGCCCACGCAAAAGCGCGAGCGTTCGCGCTTTTGCTTGTCCGTTTCATTGACCCAATAACTATTCGTCGCGTCCATGCTTCCGATGTCTTTTGAAGCAGAAGATGCGAACCCTGCAATTCAGCCAAAAGATGCCAATAACCAGTCTACATTTTTCGCTTCCGTCCGGGTATGGAAAGCCAAATGCAAAGCCGGGAATGGGCACGATCTGCCTTTCGGCTGTATCTGCGATAATTCGCTGATGTTTGCTTGTCCAATTCATTTACACCACCTCCGCGCTCTTTGGCGGCATTATGCCTGCGTCCTCGTACATCTTGAGCCTCGCGCGTACATGCCCGAATCCGCTCAAAGCGGCATAAATCGTAGCAATCGGGCAACCATCGAACGCGCAATCACAAAGAAATTCGTCCTTTTCCTCATCGCTCATCGGGTTCTCAAGCGCCACGCACCCGCGTTCCTTGCACAGCATCAGGCAAAAATCCGTTGTTCGCATCTCCGTTTCGCCATGCCGGATATACTGCCAGCCATCCTTGCCGTACACCAGATTCATCACAGTTTCAAAATTGTTCTGCGGATGATCCGTCGTCAGCCTGTTCATTGTTGTACTCCTTTCTGTCATGTCCTTTACACATGCCTCTGGAATCGTAATTGTCGCAACCCTCGGCGGGAAGGACTTCCAGCCCTGCCGCTTGCGCTTCTTTAAGCATTCTGCGCACCTGTGCTGCCGTCCGTAGCGGTACGCCATCCACCTTGATACAGGGAGCCAGTTTTCCAAGACGATAGTCGCTCAACGCCTCAAGACCCGCTATGCTGGTTCCAACGTGGATCATCACTATACAGCCTCCCTTATAACCCAACCTTTCTTCCGCACATGGGGCAGAAATGGATCTGAAAATACTCCTTCGCGCGGGCAATACCATCATCAGCGACTACGCTTGCCTGTAACGTGTTTTTGAGCATCCCGATCAACGTAAGTTCGATGCCACTTTCGTCCGGTGCTCTCTGTGCAAGTTTCACGTTGAATCCGGGCATGCAATAGGGGCATTTATGTTCCGCATCGTTCATAAAACCGGCCACCTTTCAGGCTTCTCGCATTGTCCAAACGTAATCGCCCACACCCACGGATTCGCATTCCAGCCATAGCGCGGCAGGCTATCTTTTTTGATGGTGCTGTTCCATAATTCTGAAAAGGCTTTCGGGTACGCGACCTTTTTCAGGTTTTCGTGATACTTTTCGCTGTGTGTTTTATAATCATCCCATATTCCTTCGGCTGCACACCCTTCGACGGTGATCTCCTGTAAACGTTCCACGCGGACATCCACCACGCGAAGGAAGATTCTGGCCGCTGCTTTAGGCATATGGATGGAGGGATACCACCGAGCTTTTATCGCTGCGTCGCAGTCTGGATCGTCGGCTTTGTATATGTAGTGAGGCGGCCCTTCGATGGGCCAATCTGGGTAAAGACCACATTTCTCCGTTGTGCTCCACGTCTCCCGCACCCACAGGATGTCACCGGCATGTGCTGGTGGATTCCAGTTTTTTTCTCGTTCTTCAAGAGAAATATTAGTCGGAATTTGGAATGCTTTGCCCCAGCTTTCCTGTGCGTATTTCGGGGGATAATGCCATTTTCCGAAATCCTTTCCGGCAAAACTGTAGCACAGGTGCGCTTGAGGCTGTGGGGTTATTAGCCGCCGTGTCGAAATTTTCTTTCCCGCCAGGATGGCTCTGACCATCTCGGTATTGAACAGGATAGGTTTGTATTGCACAGTTGTATCCCTCCTTATATCAGCCCGGAACGCATTGCCAATTCGCAAGCAGCGCATTCCATTCGTTCTGTCACCATACAGATCAGTTGCTTCGAGAGTACGCCTGCTTGCGCCAGTTTTATAACGCATATCATCCGTGCGCAGGCTGTGTCGATCTGGTATGTATTGGCTTCCGGCTCTACCATGCCGATAATGGCGTTCGCGTCCTCGCACCCGATTAGCGTCTGTAACTCAGCGCAAAGATGATGCCACTCGGCATAGGCATTGCTTTTCTGCTGCAATTCCATCCGTCAGCCCTCCCAAGGAAATTCCTGCCGGAAGTCTGCGCCCATCAATTCACGCAGACTTTCTTTCATGAATAGTGGGATATTGTGCTCTGCGCATCCATTGACAATCCCGCCCAGCCAATCCTTTTCCGGCCTTACTTTGTTTTTTCGATTGCCGGTTTCTGCCCCAACGATAATCCAATCCGGCAATCCGATGTGTTTCAGCCCCGGTACCCAATCGAAGGGTTCCAGGATCGGTTCAATGCTTGCAAAGGTCTTACATTTGTTGCTGAAAAAGAATGGAGCATCCGGGCGTGTTACGCTGCATCCGTACCAGAAATTATCCGCGTCCGGCATGATGCCCTTTCTTGCCAGTTCAAGGTATCGTTTCCCGTTCTTCGTCAGAAACAGGTACTTGTGTTGAGGTGCTGCCTCGCAAGCCTCGAATACCTGTTCAATCCACTCATCCGGCACCCAATCACCGAAGAGGTCAGCCATGCTGCACACGAAGATGTTGCGCGGCTTCTTCCAACTCTGCGGCTCGCCCAGTCGGTAGCGATGGAAGGTTGGGGAAAAGTAATACGGATATGGTTTTACCTTTCCACGGTATCCGCTCGGCGGGTCAAACACAGCGCACTCGATTTCCGGCTCGTCCAACACATGGCATTTTCCGTCGTTGTGCCTTGCATAATCTCCCATCAACTTTCTTTCGCCAACATTTCCACGCCAGCTTGTATCCGGCGGCAAGTCGAGCCTCCAACACCCGCCAAACCGCTCTGCAATCCTCCGCGCGTAGCAGTATTCGCAGCCGTGCATACAACCCGTTACGGGGTTCCAGCTCGCATCGGCCCAATCAATCTTAGTTTTATCCATGGTTCAGGCTCCCTTCATGTCGTTCAGAACATCAAACAAGTCGATCTGGCCGTCGATTTTCATCTGCTGTTCCTGTTTCTCTCCAACAGCTTGTACCGAGCGGTAAGGGTAGAGCGGGCAATCAGCAATATTGCACCGCTCCACCAGCTTCCGCGCGTTGCCGCTGCAATCCATGCATTTAGCGCGGATCGCAACCAGCAGAGCATCGGAGCTTGGAAGGTTCTTTTTCATCTTCAAGCCTCTCTTGGGCTGGCCGTCATCGGTAATCCCGGCCAGTCGCCCGGTCGCGTATCTCTATCCGTGCAAGCAGGTCATAGCCGCTCTGGTCGATGATGGTTTTGACGGCGCGGATGAAATTCTGTACGCGCAGATCGGCGGCGTCCTGCTCCTTCTGCACTGTACTCATGGCCGCATGTGCAGTTGGGTCGGCATATCCTTCCGGGTTCTTATACGGAATCCGGCTTCCCGACATCATGCTTTCGCCCCTTTCGCTTCGAGGTGTCTGCGCACGTCCTCGTTGGTCAGAAGCGTCGGCGGGAGAAGCCCTTCCAGGACGAGTGGGCAGGTCAACGCCGTGTACTCGCAAGCGTCATCGCGCTTATCGCATTCGGAACAGATTTCATTCTGCGCCCACCATTCCACATCGTCCGCGTCGTACTCATTTTCACCAACGGCCATGCAATAGCGCTCTGCAAGCGCTTCGCAGTGGATGTGCTCATTCCAATCGCTGATTCTGCCGCCATCTGCCTGCACGCTGTGAATATAGCTTTCGCCGGGCGCAATTTCACCATTGCAAATATCGCAGCGTCGAGCCTTGCGCGCTTTGCGCTCTTTGCGGCTCAATATATCTATCATGCCATCACACCTCCGTCAGAATGGCAATTCGTCATCTTCCACGGCGGTAAAGCCGTCCGGCGTTTCGCCTTGCGCAGCCTGGCCGCCCTGCTGGCGGGCAGGACTGCCAAGAAACTGCACTTCATCGGCGATAATCTCGGTCACATAGCGCTTGCTGCCGTCCTTGGCGTCATAGCTCCGCGTCTGAATGCTCCCGCATACGGCGCATTTGCGGCCCTTTGTCAGATACTTGGCGCACAGTTCGCCGGTCTGCCTCCATGCGACAATGGGGATAAAGTCCGCTTCGCGCTGCCCTGTCTGCTGATTCGTGAATCGCCGCTGCACTGCCAGTCGAAAGCTACACTTCGTCGCGCCCCCTGTCGTCATGGAGGTCTTCGGTTCCTCGGCTAGATTGCCGATCAGAAACACCTTGTTCAAACGTATCCCTCCCGTCGTTGCCCGATAGTTCAAGCTGCGCTTCGCCCAGCATGGCGAAGCCAGATTGCCCAGCGCCCAGTCCACGGAAGGCCGGGTTGCCAAGAATGCTGTCCAGCGTCAACTCGGCGCTTTTTTCCGTGTCCCCGCGCAGATGGTTCGTCGCATTGGCGATGTATTGCCGTGTCTGTTCTCTGCGCTGGAAAGCTGTGATCTGCTCTTGTGTTGCCAGCCCTTCGTCGATTGCCCATTGCATCGCGTCTTCCCTGCCAAAGCTCGCAGAGTAGTGTAGCTCCTTGCATTTTTCCCGAATATCGGCCACGGTCGGCAGCCACTTCGATGCGGAAATGAGCTGCATTGCAGCGATCATCACCACATCTGCGTTCAGGTCTTGCAGCGTAAACGTCCAGGTGTTCAGCAGCAGATACTTATCCTGTTGGCTCATGCTCTTGAAAGCATAGCTGTAATTGGCTTTCATCAGAGCCAGCAGCTTATTCACCTCCTGCTTGGTCATTGCGCCCTCGCCTCCCAGGGGAGCGGCACAAATTCACTGCTGCTCATGTCCTCGTCGTCCAGATCGACGAAGCCAACATCCGCGACGGCAGAGGCCCGCCCTCCGCCATTTCTATTCTCACGATGCCCTTTTCCCCTGTTCTGGATTTCGTTTTTATCTTGGGATGGTTTATATTTAGGTAATGGGGGCGGGTTAGGTACAGTGTTGGGTACAGCGTTGGGTACAGTGTTAGGTACACTGTTGGTGTCATTGTTGGGTACATCATTGGGAACATTTTTGTACCCAACATTCACGCTCAGATAGCACAGCCGATAGGTTGGGTTCTTTTTGTTCTTCAAGCCAGGGGTGAAGTCAATCAGCCCTCGTTGCTTTAGGCTGTTGCGGAGCGTGTCAATTCCTCTCTTGTCAAGGCAGCAATACAAATTCAACTCGCCATTTGATACGGGAATAAACCCATCAGGCCAGTCGTATTCTTGGGTCTGCTCGTTATACGTCGCACGGTCGTTGGCGATATAAAACAGAGCGATCCAAAGCATACGTTCGCGTAGTGAGAGGTTGTTATTCCGTGCGTATCGCATGAACAGGTTGAATTCGCTTATGAAATTCACCTTGCTCATGGTGCGCTCCCTTCGGATGCTGAATCAGCCGTTCTCGTACTCCGGCCTGTGCAGACTGCGTTCCGCCGAAAAACCATCGGGGTAGCGGGTTTTCAGCTTTTCGATGTTGTGAATGGCTACTTCTTCGAGCGTCACGCCAATTCCAGCGGCAGTTTCGCCGATATACCACAGCACGTCGCCCAGCTCGTCGAGCATTTTCGCCTTGTCCAGTTCATGCCCTTGAAAGAAGAATTTTTTCAGCAGATCGCAGCATTCGCCGCTTTCACCAGCCAGACCCAAACAGCCGTTTTCGAGCTTTCCAGTCGGCGTTTTCGAATTGCTCGTTCTCTGAGCAAGTTTCTGATACTCGTTGAAATTCATGCTTCGTCTCTCCAATTACGCACCACATAGGCGCTGATTCTATTGATAATCCAGGCAGGCGCGTGTAGCTCAACAAGGCGCACCCGCAGTCGATTCAGCAGGATAACACTCTTTTTCTGCACGCGCACGCGCCTCCTTTACGCAGTCGAGAATCCGCAGTGCATCGCTCCACATGCCGATCTGCATCATTGTCACCGTATACTCGTGCTTGGGAATCTCATGCAGAGCGCCGATGCCATAGCGGGCAAGCACATCCTTTCGGATGGAGTTTCCGAGCTTCTTGATCGACCGCGCATCTTCGACTTCGCGCTTAAAAAGCAGCTCTCGCGCCCTGGCGCGAATAGCGTCGTTCATATAGCGCACCTGCTGGGGCGTAACCGGCGTGTTCAGCCGGATTTGACGCTCCAATGCCTCCAGTCGGTCATTCTGCACCTTCTGCGCGCCCGCAAGCTGTTCAAGAGCCTCTGCATTGTGCTCAAGCAATTTGCTCATGGTCTCCACGATAGGCCCCATCATCTGCTGGATCAGCGCAGGAAGCGCCCGCGCCTGCTCTGGCGTAAGAATGGCGAGATCGTTATTTTCGGTGGGGTTCGTCATGAAATCTCAACCTCCTCATAGCCGATGGTGTCAAGCGCCTTGCGCGCATCCTTGGCCCATCCTTCAACCGTCCGTAAAAGCTCGTCGTAAACGTGGTATTCCTCGGGACGCATCATGCCAAACGTGCGGCCCATGTGGGGCATTCGGGCACAGGCACCGATAAACTGCCGAACGGCGGCTGCAAAAGTGTCGGTGGTCAGCTCGTCGCAGGGTGTGCGCTCTGCATCGCCCTTGGCGACGGTGCTCTGCAAATTCAGTAACTCCGCCTGGGCGCGGTTGCACTCCTGCTGGGTTTCCTCCAGCAGCTCCGCATTCTCGTTAAGCTCCCGCCGCAGCCGGTTATTGTCGCTACGCAGCCGGTTCGCCTCGGCAACGCTGTCCCTGCCAGTAGCGGCGATACGCTCAAGCTCCTGCTTCTGCTGCTCGATCATAGCGTCCTTGGATTTCAGCGCCGCGCTGACTTCCTCGGGCACTTCCGGGGGACGGGCAGAAAGTTCCTCGGCGCGTTCCTCAGCGGCCTTTCGGGCCGCACGTTCGCGCCTGATTTCCTCGTTGGCCTGCTCCCGCACGCGCTTGACAGCTTCTTCGACCTCACGGCTCGTCATGGCAGAGAGGTCGTTTTTCTCCGCAAACGCTTCTTCCGTGCCCTCCGGCAGCGCGAGCATCTTATACATCTTGCTTTTTTCCACACCCGCGAAAGCGGGCTTATCACCAAACCGGGAATAGATCGCCATAAGCTGCTGGGCGCTGCGGACGCTCATGCCGCTGTAACGCTGCACCCAATCGCCCCATTCGCCATGCGCGACCTGCTTTTTGGCTTCCGTGAACACGCGGCCCAGGTTCAGCATGTTCATTGCCATGCTCTCGCTGTAAATCCGCGCTTCCTCCGCCAGCACAGCAATGGGGGTAAGGCCCGCTTGCTGTGTATTCGCAATCTCGTTCATACGCTATTTCCCTTCCAGTGTCCGCGAAGGCTTGCAAACACTTGATTTTTGTGGTAAAATAGCGACGGGAATTGATGCAATCTCTGCGGTGAGCGATATTCCCACCGGCTGTATCTGTTGCGAGCAGATACAGCCATTTTTCATTGCATCTTCATCAGCGATTGATAGTCGCTCGGCGGGCCGGGCAATCTCTGCCAGGCCGTTATGCCGCCGTCGCTTGCCGGTTGGTGCCATCCTGTAATGCGGTTTCCCTCGTGACAATCCCATACAAGCACACACCCGCAGGCATCCGCATCTGCCGCAGTAGGCAGGCGTGTTCCCCGCAGAATCCACTTGTCTTTCGTTTCCGGGAGAATCGGCATCCAATAAGCGTGAAAGCGGTTCTCCATCAGCCGATCCCAGCGCGTGAGCATCACGCCTTGAAATGCGTGCCAGACGAAGATTTTCCCGTTTTTATCGCCGTCAGCCTCCACCGGCTGTTTTTCGCCGCATGGAATCCAGTCATCATTCACGAGCCGTCGTCCAGTCCAACGTCGATGCTGATTCCGCGCTTGGCGTATTCGTCCGCGAAGAATCGCTTCACCTCGGGCGAACAATGCGCTGCCGCGTCTTTCCACGTCGGAAAGCGCCCGTGCTGCTGCCGGAACCGCATCTGGTAATACAGGCTATCCTTGTTGTGGGGAAGCTCCGGCGCGTGCGTTGCAGCGCATACTGGGCAGCGTCCCTCTCCGGGCGGAAGAATCCGCACATCTTCGATGCCAAATTCCCGCACCTTCATTTTCCCGCTCACCTGTTTCTCACCTCCGTTTCTTGTAATTTCTCGCCTTTCCGGGCGTGGGACGGAGAAAACTGCCTCTTGATTGACCGCCACAACCGCAATCGACGCCGTGCAGCTTGGGGGGCTTCGTTCAGGCCATCCTAAAACCCATCCGTATTTCTGAATGAACAACCCGTGATTTTGCACCTCGCGCCGTCAGGAGTCGAACCGTCAGGCTTGGGGAATCGAACCCCGCTTCACACAGGCTTGGCGAACCGTCGCGCCATCCATCCAGGGCCTCCGGAGCATTGGTGAAGCGGGCAGGAATCGAACCTGCGGCGCGTCCTCCGCGTAATGAGGAATACCGCGCCCGCCAGTATGCCGCTCCATGTTGTGCCAGCAATTCCGCCTCTCGAAGTGCGTTTGGGGCTGGCTCCCGCCCTCTCGCTATGGGCTGGTCGGCGTCACTCTCCGTCGTGTCACAGTTGCTATCGGTCTGTAATCCGTCCGATTGTCGGAGGGGAGCGACCCCATAATCCGCCATATGGCGGATGGAACGGGCGTGCAGATTTGAACTGCATCCTGCTGTCTCGATGGAACGGCGGCGCGCTCTTATCTATCCTTGTTGCCGCCCACCTGCTGCCGCTCTACCATGAGCTACGCCCGTATGCTGGCCGGTAAATACCGGCATTGCATTCAAAGCCTTATCGCCGCACCTCCTGCAAGTGCTCGTAGCACCATGCCAGTGCGGGTGTGTATTTCAGAGTAGCCATTTCCTCGGTTTCCTCCGCTGCGGGAATACGAAATACGACCGCGTTCCGGCTTTTCCCGCTGGTATAGAAGGAAACCATGATCCTTCCATCCCAAGAGCATGACCCGCCCTGCTTCCTTCTGGTGGCGCTCCATACTGCCGCAACGCTTGATATGCTGCCTGCTTTGATAAATTGGGCAAGCTCCCGCAGTCTTTCCGGCGAATCCACCATAAACAGCTTTGTCATGCTACACCTCCCGTATCTCAATGCCCCAGCAGGCTTTCATCTGCTTCTTCTTGTTGATGTACACCCGATTGGCCTTGGTAGCAGGGCTTTTCGCGTCGTAAACACCCTCGACGTGCATATCCGGCGCAATGGTCACGAAGTCCGCAACATATCGAATGCCGCCCGGAAGATCGAAGGATACCTGCCGCAGTACGGCTTTCAGTTCGCCCGCCCGTACACGAAGCATCAATTCCTGATAAATTGTCGCTTCGTGCTGGCTATCGAATTTGATTCCGTCAACCTCTACGCGCCGGTTGCCATACTTGGAGCGCTTTGTGGGTATTTCCTTCTGCTCGATGGAAAAGGTGCTGCGCCGCCTGTTTCGCGCTTGTAGGGCTGCAAATTCTTCCTCAGTCATGCGCAGGGCCATTCTTGGAACACCTTCTTCCTTAAATCGAAACGTTGGCGGCCTTGCATGCGGCTTTGTATCGCCGGATGCGCTCGGCCATCAGTTTCCCGATGTCCTCAATTAGCTTTTCTTCCGCTTCCTCCGCGCCGTCCTCCGCCTTGATGTACAGCGGGACGGCGGGGAGAAATTCCCCGGTTGCCGGATCGCGCAGGGCCGTCACGCCGACCTGTATGTACTTCTCCTGCTTCGGCATGATTACACCGCCTTAGCATCCTGCGCCGGAAAACCGTACAGATTATTCGGGGTTTCGTTCAGGACGACGCAAAGACCGAAGAACTCATCAACGCTGATTTTGCGCCGTCCAGCAAGCATGGCGCTCAAAGCCTGTTCGCTTATGCCAATGCGTTCTGCGATTACTTTTTGCTTGATGCCGCTTTTTTCGATGGCGGCATTTATACGCTCATATACCACCGTGTTCCCTCCTTATTGGAAAATACTTCGGCATCGCTGAAGTTCACGATTATTATACATCGGCGTTGCTGAATTTGTCAATATAAAAATTCAGTTTTTCCGAATTTTTGTGTTGAAGTTTTTAAGCAGCAGTGATATAATGACTGAGAAACGGAGGGATTTCCATTGGGAGAGATTAGAAAAGTTATTGGAGAGAACATAAAGAAGGTGTGCGCTCTAAAAGGAATCCGGCAGGTCGATATTGCCGAACACATGGGCGTATCTCAAGGCTCGGTATCGAATTGGATTAAAGGGACGAACTCGATAGATATAGAGAATTTAGCAGAGCTTTGTTCCTTCCTTGGTGTATCGCTCGATCAGATTTACGGGGTGTCTCCGATTAAGCCAGATGTTTCCTTGTCGAGCAGTGAAGCAGAACTTTTAGGTCTGTATAGAAGCCTGACAAAAGAAGGGCAAACCCTTGTTCTGAATACTGTTCGCACTTTCGCTGGAAATCCAGCCTTGCAAAAAGAAGTGCCCAACGGCAAGGCAATGTGATTTACGTCGATTTTGAAAGAAGGTGACTGTTTGAATGGTTGCTTTTCTTTATGGCGTTATCATTGTTTCGATTTTGCTATTGGTCAATGGCATATATCAAATCGCCGTGGGCACACCTCGAAAAAAGGCATTGGACGAGCATCATAAGTTGAGCTGGAAACTTACCAACGACGGTTCTGAAACAGAGAATCTCAAACGTGCAAAAGAGTGCTATTTCCAGCTTTTAACGAGCTACGAAGGGGTAAAGGGCTTTGCAAATGCAAACGAAAGGTATTGCTATGAGGATGATATAGATTTAATACGCGACAATGCAGAGATGCTGGCCGAAAGAAGATGGGCTTCAAAAGCAGACGAGTATCTTCTCAAAATGGAAGAAGCTCATTCCTTGATAGTCCAGCACAATTTTAATAATATCGAAAAAGCGTATTCATCCAAGGCGACTTTTCTAAAGGCGTATGATGCTTACTTTGACTGGACAAGAAAGTGCTATGATGATAATTATGGCATATGGAAATCTGTCAAACTGTGGGATGAAGCGAAAAAATGTGTTACTGAATTACTTGGTGAAACGGGGGAATATGTTTTCTGGGATAGCACTTTTCCCAGTAGTTATTCCGTAAGACAGCAGATAGACGCGAATCTGACAAAGAATATCGAATCCATGCGTCCTGAATATCTGCGCAAAATCAAGTTGAACAGTCTGATCTTGAATAAGATAGCGAGTTGCGGGAGCATCCAAAGGAGCGTTTTGCTTAAATCGTCCTTTGACGGATTTACCGCGCCGGAAGTGCAGGCATGTTACCACGGGCTTGTAAAAGTCCATGATGTTATTGAGGTCAAGCAAGGAAGTCTTTATTTCGTATCTTTGTCAGATGCGGCGGCAACAAGGTATTGCCAACAGCAAGAGAAAGCAGTACCGCAGATATTACCCGTTACAGAAAGCAAGGAGGAAACCATGATTGCACCCATGACAAAGGTTCTCTGCCGTGAACTGATACGGCATTTTGACGAAGAAGGAATTGAGTATGTCGATAAAACTGCAAGCGGTGGTGGACTGTATTTTTTCAGTGAAGCGGAGGCAGGCAGTTTGAAAGAAAAAGGCTATCCTGTGGGATATGCCGAAAACGGAACAAAAGGAACAGGCCATCGTCCAGCATGGTACATAAAATTCGTCAAATAAAAACCGCCTCAGCTTGCGCCGAGACGGAAACATTTAGAAAGCGAAAGCACCACCAAACGCTTTCCGTTGCCAGTATAGCATATGCTGCGCGGCGTTGTAAAGCCCCGAAAGGAAAACTTTATGAACGCAGTGATTTATGCCCGCTATTCGTCTCATAGCCAGACGGAACAATCCATTGAAGGACAGCTTCGGGATTGTTATGAGTATGCCAAGCGGTATGATATAAACGTCGTAGGCGAGTATATCGACCGTGCCACCTCCGGCACTACGGATGATCGCCCGGATTTCCAACGCATGATTGCAGATGCACCCAAGAAGCAGTTTGACCGTATCATCGTTTGGAAACTGGATCGCTTCGCTCGTAATCGCTATGATTCGGCGCTCTATAAGCACAAACTGAAACAGTATGGCATCCGCGTGATCTCTGCAATGGAGAATGTAGGGGAAGGGGACGAATCAATCCTCTTGGAAGCCCTTCTGGAAGCCTCCGCCGAGTATTATTCGCTCGATCTCAAGAAGAAAATCAAGCGTGGCCAGCGCGAGAGCATCGCAAAAGGCAAATACTGCGGCGGGCCGATTCCATATGGCTATAAGTTGTCAGACGGAAAATTGCTCGTCGATGAAAAGAATGCGCCCGCTATCCGCTACTTGTTCGAACAGTATGCCTCGGGCGTACCGATGAAGGAGATTATCGACGAGCTGACGCGGCGCGGCGTTCGTGGTTCTCGTGGTGGCGCGCTGACGTACAACACCTTTTCGCGCGCATTGACGAACACAACCTATATCGGCCAGTATAAGTATAACGGCGAAGTTGTTCCCGGCCTTGCGGAACAGATGATAGATAAAGAATTGTTCGACAAGGTGCAAGTCGTCGTCAAGGCGAATGCGCACGCGCCCGCTGCCAATAAGGCCGAAGTCGAATATCTGTTGCAAGGAAAGGCTTTCTGTGGGAATTGTGGCGCACATATGGTCGGCGAATGCGGGAGAGGCAATAACGGGAGCGTTTATTATTATTACTCCTGCGCAAACCGTAAAAAGCGCCATTCCTGCCGCAAAAAGAACGAAAAGAAGGATTTTATCGAATGGTACGTTGTTGAACAGACCTTGCAATACGTTCTCACGCCTCCGCGCATCAAGCAGATTGCAAAGGCCGTCGTGGCGGAATACGACAAAGAATTTGCAGGCAGTAAGATAAACGAGTGCGAGAAGTCTATCCGGCAGCTCGACCATGAATTGAACAAGCTCGTTGACGCGCTGGTTGAAGCGCCGAAGGTCGCCCACAAGCGTATCTACGAGAGAATGGAATCCCTCGAAGCGCAAAAGACGGCCATGGAAAGCGATCTGGTGAAGCTGCGCATTGCGCATGACATCCGCTTCACGGAAGAAGAAGTGCGTGCCTGGCTGAAAAAGTTCTGCACCGGCGATCTGTTCGATCCAGAATTTCGGCGCAACATCATCGACGTTTTTATCAACTCGGTCTATCTCTACGATGACCGCGTGATTATCTTCTACAACATCAAAGGCGGAAAACAGGTGTCATATATCGACGTTGCCGCCGCCCTGGACGCTGCGCCGGACACAGAAGTTTCGGATTTCATCACAAACGCTCCACCAAACCCAAGAAATCCGAACATCATCCCGATTGGGGATGGGTTCGGAT